>Ga0115854_10300_pt1 | contig 11745 bp, 8 predicted proteins | sample InSIn2SAF170_FD_83868 | JGI IMG/M metagenome (GOLD analysis project Ga0115854, IMG submission 83868)
TGCTGATGGCAGCCGTATCAAAACTGGGTAAATGTGTTGTCCTTGGTGGCTTAGTGTAGTGCATTCTGAAATAATTGCATATGGGTGTCTGCTCTGTCACTGTTCTCCTGCATTAAAAGCTTTTAAGGTGATTTGAAAGTAGGGTTGGGCTCGCGTCGCTTGATTCTGACATTTTGTGAGGCTCATCAATGTTTAGGTGCCTCGAGCCCCTAAAAATTTTGACCGATACTCTTTGGCAATAAACTGGCTTGCTGCCTTGACGTGTTGTGTGTTACCTTAAACTTTAATGGCTGTTGTTTGGCCTTCTGCTTCCTTCAGGACTATCTTTTGCTCCTCTCGCGAAGAAATCGGGTCATTCGGCGCCTTTGGGCTTGCTGGGGCTGCGCTTATAAAAGATTCCCCATTTTGGCCCTTTTCCCGGCCTCAGATTTTGGATCTGGGCTTCCCAAGCTTGATTTTCGCCTCTTGCACCAAAAAAGATGACGTCAGCATGACGTCAGCCAGTGGGACCCTGTACCGATGCTGACGTAGGCAGATGATGTCAGCAGGGTGATTTCATCATGTACAGAGATGATGTGGCAGTATGACAAATCTGATGATGTGGCAGGACACGGTGGCAGTGAGGTGGCATGGTGACTGGGCAGTACGATGACTGTGCAGGAGGTGACATAGGCAAGTGACGTCACTGGCGGAAAGTGGTAAGCAGTTTTTGGGTGCACCACTTTTGGGTTCAGGCGGTATTGAAGGAGGGGGCTCTGCCACGCCCGGGAAGGTGATGCATGGCGGGAGTACGGCGGCAATACCGCCCATCTCCCGGACGCTAACCTTCGGGCGGCTCGGGTATGGGAAGGACCCGCCCACCGTAGATCTAGGGTGGGCCAGATCTAACGGTTGGCAGGGCGAGTAAGGTACGGGAAGGTTAATAACTGGGCGCGCGGCATCTTTGGATGGGGCGCAGAATATTCACGTATTGATATAACGCGGCAGGGGGGTTCAGACTTAGGGAAAGTGGGTTTTGGGGTAAAAATTGAGCGGGAGTTAGATATTTACACTCGGGACTTAGGGATAGGGGTGATATATAGTTTTTTGAGGGTTTTTAGGGCTAAGGGAAAGGTTGTTAGCCTGACCAGGTGTCAGACTAACTCCTGCGGAGACACGGATTGGCTAAAAGCAGCCCCAGATGGGCTATCATTTCCCGAACTTTAGAAGAAGTATGGCTATAGTGCCAGGGAGGGGATATTTAATCTTTAAGGGGATTTATATACATAGTTTTAATAGGGGGAGGGGAAACAAATTAGGGAGTTAGATAATATATTAAGCAGTTAATATGGAGATGACAAGAAAGCGCTAAGGTAAGAGACCTTAGGCTATTTTTTGGGGGGAAGAAGAAGAAAGGAAATCCTTGAGTGAAGCAGATCTTCACTAAGGTCAACATTATGGCACATGGTGAAACTAAGAGGAATCAAGCAGATCTTGACCTCTTTGGGGAAGTTAGTAAGTGATTTGGGGAATAAGAAGAAAAAGGGGGGTTAGTTATGTCCAGCTTTGAAGTCCTCCAAATGGATCTTGCCTTGTCCTTCTGATTTCTCTAGCCACTTGTGGTAAATATGGAGCAATGTAGCATGCATAGTCCGACATATTTGGCATTTGAAAATGTCGATCATGAAAGATGATTAACCTGTTGCAGCAGGAAGCTAACACAACCCAACCTAAATTGATAGTTTCCTTTTGTCCCAACTCTTGAATTATTGGATTTAAATTGACTTACCAATGATCCCATTCTTTATTTAGCTTGGTGGCCAGTGATTCCACACAAATTTCCTTCTAACATTCCTAAGTTCAATGGAAACCCTGGAAAATATTCGTCCAATCACATTATGACTTTTCCTTTATGGTGTGCATCCAACACCATAAATGATGATTCAGTAAGACTACATCTTTTCCAGCGAATGCTCACTGGTCCGGAGATAAAGTGGTATATTGAATTACCACGAGCTTCATTCGACAACTTTACAGCCTTAGCCAATACCGTTAGTACAAAATGGCTAATTAGTTACTAAAAAAATGACTAAAATTTGCATATAAATGACCTTTTTTCAATCGGTGACCAATAGTAGCTAATTTATAGTATCTTATAATGTGACCAACTTTTAATTAGTTTTATCTTAGTCATTAATTTGTCGTCTCAATTTTATCGTGTAGTAGTATATTTACTCATTAATTTGGTCATTAATTTAGTCATTAATTACTGCAATTAATTACCAAACATACAACAAAATATATTACTATATGATTACACAAGAAAACCAATTAATGAGCAAAGAAATATGACCAAAATGTTGGTCATGTTATAAGATATTATAAATTAGCTACTAATAGTCATATAGATGCAAAATTTAGTAGTCATTTGTAATCACAAATTTATTATTTGCAATAGTCATTTATCTTTTTTTGGTAGTTTCATATTCATTATATAAACGACTAATTGAGTAGTTTCTATTCATTTCATTAATAATAATTATGAACGACTAATTAAGTCATATATTCATTTTATTTGTGTTCATCATTAATCAATATAAACTACAATTTAGTAGTTTTAGATTGATTTTGTGTTCATTATTAATCAACATAAATTAATGAGTATGATTTTGTGACTAAATTAAGAAAATGTCATACAATGTGCATGTTCATCCAATATGAAAACACAAAGTTACATATATTAATTACAATACTAAATAATATCAAGTGCAAATATAAATAATTTCAATCACATAAATTTTATTATATAAAATTTCAATTATTCCATTATAAGTTTCCAACTTAATATTGGTTGGACTACAATTTACACTTGAAATAATATTCTATCACTTCAAAACTAATTTTTTATCACTTCAAAACATTATCATTGTCTTGGCAAGGAATTGCAAGTGAATTCACCAACTCTAAGACTTGACCATCAATCTCTATGTAAGATATTGGATCGAAGGGTATCAATGGAACAGTTCTCCTCTCTCCCTCTTTTTGCATTTGTCGCTGCAATGAAATTATTCTCCTCTTTCTTTAATTCATGCTTCTTACCATCAATAATGAGTTCCTCTCCCGAAAACGACACAAGATAGAATGCAGAGTATAAGAAATGGAAGACAATGAATACTTGCATATAAACTAAAGTATAATATAAAATATTTATACGACATATACCTCAACACTAGCAATGTCAATGCCATTTTCCCCCATAAGCAAGAAACTCGAACAAGTAATCTTCAGTTGGGCAATAATGGCTAGATGACCTCTATAAACAAAACAAATAAAATGTCACCATAGAAGAAAACACCTCACTAACTTAGTATTCAACCTTCAGAGAAAACTTAGGCACAAACACGTCAACTAAGTTATATGCTAAAAAGCTCAGGTTGTAGATAACTTGTTTAAAAAAATAATTTTAAGTGTGATGTCTAATCCTTGTCACAACACCATTTCATTCTCTAGAGCATGAACTTGATCAATTATATAGACAACATGTGGCTACTCAGATAACAACATGAAAATAAATTGTTTTAATAGTCATATTTTAACACAAAACAACTAAAATGATTTCAACTAATATCGTGTAATAGTAAACTCATCTTCAAGTTTTTGATGCTTTTTAAATGGACATGATACCAAGTATTTTCAATTTCATAGTTAAAAGATAAAACAAAAACAAAATAAACGTTCAAAATACAATAAAATAATAAAGAGAGGATATCATTGAATGAACATTGCAATTATAAAAAAATTTGTTTACCTATCCACCCATGTCTTGTCTAGCATTTCTAAAAAAAAATATTGCCCAAAATAACCACGAGGTGAAGGAATCACAACATTAAATACCATAAGAATCCCTACTAGAAACATTTCCAAATTTGATGGCTCAAGTGCCTAAAGGATCTCGAACAATGAATGAATCATATCTAAAACATGCTCTGCATTGTATCCCAATCCTCTTTCCAATCCCATTTCTTGTAACTTTCCCACACCAGAGTCAAGTAACAATCAAACGAAAGCTACGTGGATGGTCCATGTAGGAGTTGTATAAGTGGCAAAGTTTAAGAGGATTGGTAGTAGACCTCGCCAACAAAAGAAAAAAACTACTCAAAGAGTAGACCAAGATTGTGAACAAACATACCAGATAGTTAAGTAGTTGAGAAACTAATCAAAAAGTAGTTATAGAGGAAAGAAGGAAAACTACCATGAGTCATTTCAGTAGTTACATAGAACTAGATGTGACAAGACAAACAAAGATAAAATAAAGTGCATTGTGTAGACTATTACCCATTAAACTGGGCGATTCTATAGGAGAAAATTTTTCTCTCATTATTCACATCTAGCCAGCCAACCATGCATGCTTTATAACGACCACTAGCTAACAACATGTCATTGTATCTTTGCCACCTGCATCAATCATATACATTCTCACCCATCCACCAAGATCACATGAACGAAGGTAGGAGTGTAAACCATTTATATAATTATTATTATTTTCAAATAAGTTAAACTTTAGTGTTCAATCACCTTGTAGGACTCATCGACAAGATGTTATTTAGGAATACAAATCTGTATCGGCACAATGTTATGACAAAACTAGTGAAGGAAACAAATAATTCCTATTATAAATTCTAGCCTAATGCTGAGATAAAACTATACCAAATATACTTATTATTCCCTAAAATAATAAGACCATAATAAATTTGAAGACATACTCATTGCATCATACTAGATGAAGTGAAAGATAATGAGATCAACCAAAACCTTCTAAAATTGTGAGAGAAAATTGTTTTGGTGGAGCCATTGCAACACAACACTATAAGATAAACAAATCAAGCTTGCAACTATCATCAAACTTGCAAATAAATGCCAAACATAATTTGTAAATTTGTTAAACATGGCATGTAATAGCTCTTTGCAACCTTAAATGTCAAAATTTACAATGTGAAGAATATTCTCCGTAAATGAAAAAGGAAACCCTTTGACTCACGAATGAATGTAATGGCAGTATTTACAAAGGAAGAATAAGTGACCATTCTGTTGCCACATGCCTACATGTACCTATGCACAAAAGCCCTACAATTGCAATGGGTGCTCCATTACAAATGCAGAAAAGCCACAAGGGTGGCATTCCATCAATAGTTGTCTGAAAAATTCATTAAAACTTCCATAACAAGTTGTTGCCAAATTCTTGTCTTTTGGCTCTGATCGAGCAAGTTCAATTGTGTACAACTTCATGGATTTATGCAATATAAATAAAGCATTCAATGCAAATGAATGTGGAATGATATATCTTGTTGGCTAACATCATAATTTATCATGGGTTGTTCATCTAATCTACGCACACCTAAACCTTGTACTTCTACATGTAACCAAGTCGATGGCTTTCCTAGATTTTCATTACTAATCATACAACTTTCTATCTCACTAACAACATGAGAATTATCTCTTTCCATTAGTAGTGTTCTTCATGTTCTATCCTTTAGACTCAAGCTTAGAATATGAGACAATTCGACACATGTAACACAAAATTTCTCTGAACATTAGGCCTGCTCTCCCCACATTTTTAGTATCAGTTCTTGTCATATCGCAACCATAAACATTGAAGGTAAAGGGCATGCAACTACAAAACCAAGCCAAACAATGTGAGCTCTAACTTGGAGACTTGTATGGATAAAAGTACAAGAGATTTTTCTCTTAGACTGTTGATGAATTTAAACTTCTCCCTTCTCTAATAAGTTTATTTGCAGTGAACCATTTTATGCCCAAACCCCTATTATGGATGTCCACTGCATGCAGAGATGAAAACTCCATCTCAGATCAAGTTATTGCCTTTGATATATGGTGTCAAATTTGATGATTTTATTTGTTAGAAAAGCATATATTAGATATGCCAATGGAATATGCATGTAAGAGATCATTAGGCATAAATTAACCAATAAAAGGAAATGTGAACTCAAAGAAATAGTTGGGGAGAAAGCATGAGGCATTTCATTGTAGCAATTCTCCTATAGAGGGTATAAACAATAGAATAACCCACAAAGAGGCATCCTATCAAACACAACACGTCTGTGTTCCTTTTATACACCATTTCTAAGCCAATGTAACAAGTCAAGCCCATGTAGTAGCTCACACAATTAGGCCACACATTATATTACATTATAGAAGAGTTAATATGGTTTCATTGCAAGAAGGCTTCATAGTCCAACAAAGTTCAAGGTATTGATACTTCCATCACTCTTCTTCAACAGATTAAATATGCAACATAATGTTGTCAGTCATCATGTTGTTTCAAATAAAATCCCTGTGAAAAGCATCTTCCTTGAGTTTATGAACTTGAAATAATAGACATGCAAGGCCAGCTACAACACTAGGACAAACACCCAATGCACATGAGAAATACATCGACGAATTTGGGACAAACATACAACACCCGTGCACAATATTGGTAAGAACATGTTATGAGTTTATTAAAGGCATATCCCATTATTCCCATGTCACATGCCCTTAGAATTGGAGAAACAATAAAATATCGTCATGCACCATGCATTTCTATGAAAAGCATAAGTGAAAGAAGCACCAAGAAAATGATGTATGTAATGTATTTAGACTGTATTATTTGTGGAACATTTAGATGATAAGTGAAAGAAGCAAAAAATAAAATGATGTATGTAGTGTATTTCGACTCTATTATTCGTGGAACATTGAGAACGTAAGTGAAAGAAGCACAAAAATATAGACTATTCTATGTATTTAGACTCTATTATTCATAGAACATTGGGTGCATAGGAGAAAGAAACACCCAAAAGAATGAGTTGCAATGTTGTGAATCAATCTTTGCCAACTACATAGAAAATGGGCATACAACGATGAAACTACGTCAAAGCAGACCCATTTGACTTGACCACCATCATGGAAAAATCATAAGCATCGTTGCTCCAATGCTACGCCCCAAAATTCATGAAGGAGAAGGAGGGGTTTGCTAGCCAAAGATACAATGAGCAGCTCCAAAATTGAGCAATTTGAGATCACCACCATCATGGAAAAATCATAAGCACTATGCCCCAAAATTCATGAGCAAGGTGTTTGTTATACGAAGATACAATGAGTAGCTTCAAATAAAGACATGAGTATCCATGCATATGGTCATTTTGACACAACCATGGCTTCATGTGACAATTTTCAGTGCATTCCTTTTTCCCTCTGAACAATGAGACAATTTTTAGTGCGTACCTTTTTCCCTATGAACAATGAGAAAATTTTCAGTGTGTGTTTCCCTCTCTGAAAAATGAGACAATTTCCAGTGCGTGCCTTTCTCCTTCTGGACAATGAGAGACAGGGTTTGGGTTTGGGTTTTAGTTTAAGTGGTACATTGTCAGGCTTTTGAAGGTGACAAGGGCCTAGTACTTTCCTTCCCTGAATGATCAACCGTGATTTTGAGTGCAGTATTTTATACTTGCAATGAAAAACTAATGGATTGGATTGGTGGCAAAGCCAAGGTGATATCCAAGTCTGCCATCAGACTTCCATTATGTTGCAAAGGATAAAAAACTTGACATATTTTGGTAGCAAATTATTTTTGGGTTTCTTCTACTGTGATGCTGAAATGTTGAAATTGAAAATCATGAAGGCCCATCTTCAAGGGATGTGGAATCCCCAAATTTCTCCAAATTGTGAAGACCTATCTTCATATGGATGTGGAAATTGAGAGCAGACCGAAATCTGTCAGAATGAAATTATTCATGAAGAGAAGGGTCATCAAAATTTGTCAAAATGAAATCATTGTTTGTGAAGAGAAGGGTCATGGAAATTTGTCAACAATTATGAAGAGAAGAGGCATGTTCACATGGATTTGTAAGAAATAGGAGAAAGAGGGTGAATTCATAAAACATTTGGTTTGAAATATGCATATTTTAAAGTTGTCTATGTGTGTGAGAGAAATTGGTTGATGCACTGTAAGGGCACTTCTCTTCTACACATCCAGAAAGGAAGTTTTAAATTTAGATGCGGGAATTTGGTGTGAAATGCATATTGTAAAGTTTCTTGCATCAGTGTGAGAAATTGACTTTGTTCTCTATGTCCAATTGTATTCTGCTCATTGTCCATGACAAAAATATGGATGGATGGATGATCACAATAAGAATTGAATTGGTGCCACAATGCGATGATTTGAGCAAAATCAAAGACATAGAGGATAGAAAGATAAAGGTGAGTGAGACAATCACATATATCCTCTCCCCAATCTATAGTTTTTATTGGCCAAAAACCTTAAAATCTTTCCATATGAAATCTGGCTAGATGATTGAATCACAGTTAGCGATGCAATCAAGACGTGGAAAAAAACTACCTAAAAAGAAAAGAACTTATGAGAAGATGCAAAGGTTCTTACTCCATGGGTGACAACAAGTTGTATCTCCATATTTTCAACTGACCATTTGGATAAATAGCCTAGAAATTGCATTCACATCCATGGACATACAAACACAAAAGACACAAAAGAAAAACAAAGTTCTAATTAATTTTTCCATACCCATAATAGTTTTATTTAAAAAGCCAATATGTGGTTGAGATAAAAAACTTAGTTTTCCTTAGAGTGGTGACCTGCAAGTATAATTTTTTTCCCATGACATGATGTCTGACAATATGTAAGGATGATCTTTTGAGGAGCTACACAACCTCACCTTTACTGTCTTTCATTGTAGTCCAAATTCATATGTGCCACTTGGATCTAGTGAGGATTAACTTTCTAGGTATTACCCTAATGTTTTAAGGTTGAAACACACTATTCCAACTTGGTTACGTATTGTAATAGATTTTTCCCTTCTCTAGGAAATATAGAAGAGTTGAAATATCCCCCAAATTGTAGCATATAATTTTTTAATGCACCAACATAGAAAGGTTAGAAATAAGTAGTCGTCTATGCCACTTTGTCTTCACATTTTCCTTTTCAATTCAAATCCTAATATTTTCTTGCACCTCTTTACATGCAATATATTCTCCATTATACAAAATGTTTTGTAAACAACACCATATACTGCACAAATTACTCCTAAACTTAGTTGTAGAAAGAGACTTAGCACGTAAGTGGCAAATGCAACAACCTAGCAAAGCAGGTAATAGATAGTCTTCTAACTAATTGTCTCCACATTTTGCCTTTGAATTCAACTCCAATGAATGAATTATTGAGCAATGTGCTACAGGACATATGGATATCTCTATTAAATAGCAAGTAAAATGATAAATGTTAGAGACTTTCTATAATTGTTGAGATATGGATCTGAATCTAAGCACAACTTTAAGTATTGCCAGCATATTCAAATGAAGCAGAAGCTCTTAAAGTCCATCAAGGACTTGATGTACTAAAATACAGGTGTTTGAAAAGTGACAATGATCAACAACTCAATGGTGGTTATCTATTCCCTCCTTCAAACTCCCCTATTTACAAGCCTAATGCTTGACAAAATATGTTAAAGTCTAAATGTTGAAGCAAACTAAAAGGCCTATGTACTAAAAGGAAAAGGTGTTTTAAAGGTGACAACAATCACTAGCTCAAAGATGGTTACCTAAACCCTCCTTCAAAATCCCTCCAAGTAAAAACCTAAAGCTTTCCAAGATATGTTAAAGTCTAAATGCTGAAGAAAACTAAAAGGTTGATTAAAGGGTTCAAATATAAGGAGTTGTTTTGTGTGTAAAGGAGGGGTTAAGAGACTTAAGCTCCATGTGCCCACTCACATGATGTAGCAAAGTGTTAAGATAGGAAACCCTTCCCATATTAATTATCATATCATGAGGGAAATGTGGAGGAAAGGACTTAAACAGTCTCACCTTCTAATCCTATGCGCATCTATTTGATTCATTCTCTAAATAACTATATTTTGGTGGAAATGGATCCTACATGTGGGATTAGCTGATTCATCCAAGGGTGAACACTGGTCCTATGTGACATTTAATAAAGCCTTGGTGAGAGGGATAACTGTTAAACTGTATAATTATTACAATTGTTTGTGGTTAATGGATTTGAGGTTAGGGCTAATATACTTTTATGCTAGAATCATTGCGAGAATTCCATCAGAATTCTAGGTGGGCTTTGGCTATGAGTGAGGGTTAAATATTGGTAACTTAGTTTTATGTCCTTCTGCAGGATTATCAGTGAATTTTTGGTGGAATTTGTAGAAATATTATGTAGTGTTTCCTGACATTGAGAGAATGGGAGGATCAACCTCAAGCCCCCATGACCATTTTTAAAAGGAACTAGTTGGAAATGGCCTCAAATATGGAATATGTAAATGATGGTTGGGTGCACATTGGTTCACTTCAACCTCCCCCTAGAGGTTCAGTTATCTCCCACTTTCAACCTATGAAATACCTCTGTAGACTCTACCTTATTTTCCATACATCATTCTATTGATACACCCTAACTTCTCATATCTCAAAGCTACTGGAAGGCCCCACTAAAGACAAACATGCGGCTATCTACTTTGATACTAGCTTGACAACAATGAAATATGAAAACCTAGAGGCCAACAACTTATGTGGACCTAGTAACTAAAGCCCAAAATGGGCATTACATTTTTAATTTTCTTTTAGTAACCTAGTGTGTTTGTTGAATATCATTTACCTTATGCCAGTATATTGGGTAGTATACCTGTGGAATTCTAAGAGGTAGATATGGATAGGCCTCCATAGATTTCTTTTGGCTACTTCAGCCTTCATCCTTAGTTGGGAATTCCAGGTCATGTTTGCCCAAGACTACATGTTTTTTGTAAACTCAAGTTGTATGGTATGGCCATAAATTTTTTAATATAAAATCTACCTACTGACCTTGAATAAAACACTTTGTATTTTACACTGATCTAGCAGTTTCCTTTTTGATATCTTGTAAATGAGAGTGCATTTTGGTCCTGAAATTTGCTACATCACCCGTTTTCTCATTACTGTTTGTCACTTGGGCGAAACAACTTCTAATGGAATCTTGACAATTTAATGAGAGCACACCATAAACAAACATCTTAGCCTCTGATTTCTTCATTCTATGGTCTATGGGCTTCAGAGTCTCACATCTGGAAACTACAATTTAGGGGTTGAATGTCAGAATAACAAATTTTCTTGTAGGTATGGACCTTCTATAGATTCTTGTCTAGTTGAATCATATTTTGGACTAGTTGATGAGAACTGGTCAAGGTCATTTCAACATAGATTATTTTCTAATTCTAATCAAATCTCTTTAGGGTGGAAATATATGCATTTACTACAGCCTCATTAGATAGCCCTCCATCACCTGATTGAGGCGATATTTCTACAAACAAAAAATATTCATCAAAATCATCTGAGGTTTCCATTGAAGACACAATTTTATTTCCTATTTACTTCATTTTGAAACACGTAACTTTGTCTTCACAAACTCTTTGATATATTAGGCTTGAATCAAAACTTGGGCAGTGTGCTAGAAGCTCCATAGAAAGTTCTAGAAACTCATATTTTGGTGGATCCTGGAGAGAAATTGTGCTGAGAAATTTTTCTCCTCATTGTGGCATGTGTCCTTCATATATTTCAGGTTGTAGGTCCATTAGCATCCGCAAATTTTCAACCTCCACTGGGTCTGGATCAAACACAAATAATATTTCTACAAATTCCACCAAAACTTCACTGATAATCCTGCAGAAGGACATAAAACTAAGTTACCAATATTTAACCCTCACTCATAGCCAAAGCCCACCT
>Ga0115854_10303_pt1 | contig 11700 bp, 11 predicted proteins | sample InSIn2SAF170_FD_83868 | JGI IMG/M metagenome (GOLD analysis project Ga0115854, IMG submission 83868)
TTGCTTCCCATGCCCTATGTTTCATTTATGTCACTTTTTATGTTTTCACTTGTATGAGTATTGTTTGTTTCTTTTATTTGAATGCTTGTTGTCATTTACATGCACGTTTTCCTAGCACCCTTTTAGTTTTATTTCCTTTTCATTTAACTTTCTGATTTTTATTTTTTTATCTTTTCTCTTATTTTGTTTTCATGAAATTTACTTTTTTCTCCATATTTTCAATTTAAGATGAATTATTATTATAGTAAAATCATTTTTAATAAATTTAATTATAAAAAATTATACACACTAATAAAAAAATCTTATAGTTGGTTCCTTATTTTAGACACCCTCATAAATTATGAGGATATTCCTTCTTTTCATATCTTCATCTTGTATAGTTCTTGTCTTAATAAGATTACTTCTCTTGTGGTGCTTACAAACAATAATTTTACAACTTTGTCATATATTTCTTTTGATGTTTAAAGTTTATATACAAGGGGGAATGAGGGGATCCTTTGGATTCTATGAGAACACTTTGAGCCCTTACTTCCCCTTTCATATATCATGCAAGTTCTTGTTCATATTCCTTTGGAGGTTTGGTGATTGAGCTCTTAACATGTTCCATGACCTCATTTTCTCTGAGGTTCATATGAAAGGTCTGTCTAATGTCTGGCAGAGCAGTCGACACGGATGGGATAACATTAATAACATATACAACACATTTCCATTAATAAATTATGCATTACAACAAATGAAACAATTCAAATTGAGAACACAAGTTAAAGTAACATGCATTACAAGTGTTAAAGATCATTCTTACGACATATACAATACATGTGTAAAAACATGTTGGATCTTATTATATAAAGATGTGTAAGTTGGAATCATATGATACGTCCACATAAACCTATTAGCCCCAACAATGAAACATTACAGCCACATCTACCTACTCCTCCAAAGAGATGAACTAGCTCCGTGCAATGGAGAATCCAAGGCGCATTACAATATTGTTCAAGTTCTTTCCAAGATAGTCTTATCAGAAGATTGGCTGACCAAAGGCCTATACAATGAGTTATGAGGGACTATGTATAGAAAAGGGTGGGGTGACCCTTGACATTCCCCTTTGTGACCATTCAACTACCCTCATGACTCTTCACCTTCTCTATGACCATTACATCTCACTATGGACACTTGACTTACACTTGACATGAATCAACATTACAATGCACATGTACTCATGTGAGACAACATGGCTTGAGCATGCCTTACAAGACATCACCAACACTCAGTCTGCTGTGATGATACCAACTCTTTAACATGCTTGTGACGGTGAAGGTGGTGATCTAATGCCAATCTTGGTCATTCGTGATGGTGTACATGCACCTCATGGTGGAATCTTGTTGAACCAAATTCTTGCCTACATTACAACTGGTGCATTGGTTCATCTCCTTCACCCAAATCATCTACTAGCATGCACATGATCTTCATCAGTGTGGTTGAACCGACAACATACAAATGCATAGTGTCTGTGATGATCTTCAAGTGCGTGCTAGTGGTCATGCACATCAACTTGCCGAAGTACATGTTTAGCTATTGTTGGACTTACTTCTTATCTTCGCCTTGCTAAGTGTGTTGAATGCATTGGATTGAATATGTGTGCACAATGACATGCATGCTATTGAATCCCTTGCATGTGATCAATGACACTAGTCACCATGTTTGCTCCATGTCAGCTCCTCGGAACGATATTTAACTTGTACAAGCGTAGTTTCATCCATGTGTGTACATTGCGCCCACTGTTATTCTTATTCCTGCTGAAACTCATTCATCTATCTATGTAGTCTCATATTTTTTCTGAGTTGCTACTTCAGCACATGCAACTCCTTCTCTGTTCCATTCTCTGTCTTCGAGCAATCTTCATGTCACACCATCACCTCATAGCCTGAGTCTCCAAGGTTTCTTTCATTATCAGTGGATCTGCTTGATCTTGCAACTTCGTTCCACCTCTGTGTTGTCAACAACCTTCCTCTTGCATTCATTGCATCCACTGCATTTGTTGTGTTAGTTGTATTTGTTGTGTTCAATGTGCTTCCTTCAGCTACTATCCATTATGACTCTTGCTATGATATCTTGATGTTATTCTCTATGAAAAACTTGATATCTTCGTGAGTAGGTAAGGTCATAGACATTTGATCGACTACCTCTCCAAGTGTGCTCTGAAAGGTGTCTTTGACTCTTCTCTCATGGAAACCATTGTATCTGCATTGTCGAGTGGCAGATGAACACCTACAATACCTAGAGACATGGAAACACTCATGGAAAGAAATGTGTTAATTGAAAACCAAAAGGAACTTGACAACTGACTTGCAACATACCTATGTGATTGATCATGAAGGTTGTGCAATTTTGGCCAGGAGGTCGAGAGACCAACTATCAATACCGCACAAAGAACAATCTGTGATGTTGGGAGACTGAATGACTACTAGAAGTACGCAATGCACAATCCAATTTGGTTGTTCATTGTTGGGATTGCGGAATATGCAATCTCATTTGGCAATGGTTGCACACTGAGTGACTACATAGCGCAATTTTCTTGGCCATTATTCATTGTCCCTTAGGATTGTTCAAAGCAGGCCTGGGGAATAGCTGTAGGGCAGCAATGTGCATTTCTAGAGAGGAAGGTAGAGCATTCCCTCTCAGGATTCCGTAATGTTATCTTCGTGAGGCTCTTGGTGGGGTAGAGTCTAGGTTGAGGCTGGCTAGACTCATCGACGAGCAACTGAAAGTGACTGTGAGTATGAATGTGTCCTGATAATGAGTGTAAGAATAAGTGAATGATAATGCATGTAAATAGTGAACCATAGATTTAGAAAATGAAACAACATGCATGTGGGTGAGGCATGTGACTGAATCGGCGACAGTTCGCAAAAAACAGTTTCATGCATGCGACAACAATGAGATGTTGACAAAAACTAAAATGGTGCTAGGAAAACGTGCATGTAAATGACAACAAGCATTCAAATAAAAGAAACAAACAATACTCATACAAGTGAAAACATAAAAAGTGACATAAATGAAACATAGGGCATGGGAAGCAAGCTTACCCCAAAATAGCTGAGTTGAATATGTTGGCTACCCGTAGATGTGATGTGGGATGTCAAAGCTGCAAGGTTGGTGTGAGGAATGAGCTCTGCAACGTTCAGTTGATAAGTTTTAATAACATTGATGTTGTGACATGCATGCCACAAATCTAGGGAAAGTGACACTTGGTGGGAGGTTTCTAAATTGATCCTTGCATGTAACCTGCAAACCCGAAAAATAGATCCTTGAGACAAGGGATGCCTTTGCATGCTACCTTGGGAGAAGAATTCCATGCATGCAAGTTAGCTTTTCTTGATCGTGGAGGGAACCTGTCAACTCAGCTACACATGCAAGAGATTTCTCGACTGCTGGAAGGAAGTGCACATTTATGGTTGGGTTTTAGGCTGGCTGCCTAGGAGGTTTGCACAAATTCTAAGCAGAAAAGGTGACTACTGCCCAGATTTGCACAAATTTTGGGTTGAGTAGCCCTGCAAGAGAAAATTGCACAATCCCTGTTGGAAGTGTTGATTGGCAGGATTGCGCAATCTTGGAGCCCAACAGGATTGCACAATTTCTGGAGAGAAGGTTGGTTACCCTCCAGAAATGCACAATTTTCTTAGTAAAGGTGCTCAAGCTATAATTGGACCAACTCCAAGTGAACAACATGTGAGGGGAAGCCATCAAGATGTGATCGACGTGCTGCCTTTGTGCAAGACAAACATTGAAGCTTGTGAACTTGATGAAGAAAAATTGGAAGGGAGGCTCCAAAATGAATCTAAGGAAAAGTTTTGGAGGGTGGTTGTAGCCGCTACAACACTTGATGACACACTGTTAGCATTCCATCTCTCTGAATGGACATTGTTCATGAAAATAAATTCTAACACCTCCAGAAGTATTGTTGAATACTCAGTTCGTCTTGGCTTCACACAAGCTTGATTGTAAGATGTAGCATCTACGAAGATCTTGGTAAAATGATAGACATTCCAAGCCAAGGCAACAAAGTTATTTCGATTGGGGTTGAGGGATAATTGGTGCACAAGCAGTATAATCATTAGAGTCTTGGTTTCATCTCTCATGTTCCTCCGCTGCCACCAGACCTAGATAATACCCTTAAGGAGTCACATAGGAACACAAGCATGGCTCTTCTACCACTGAGCCTGGTTAGTACCCCAGCGTAGTTACTTGCATCACCTCTCTATGTAGGAAGCCTTTCTCTTCTTTCGCATTATTCATTTTCATTTTTTTCAAACTTTTTTTACTTTTTCATTTTTTTCATTTTCATCATCATAACTCTCGATAACACTTATTCATTTCAGAGGCGGGAGAGGGATCTTGAATTGTTAACAGAAGAGGATATTTTTCCTACAAAGAAGTAGTTTATTATAGCTTTGATGTTCTTGTTAAGTTTTTCCCCCTCACCTTACTCTACTTGACTGAGCTCACAAGGGTTAACCCAAAAACAACGGACTAGAGTAGGTGACACTTGTTAGCGCGCAGGCATTGCGTTTTCACCAAGGTTCACTTCGAACAATACATATTTCCATTGATGTATCATGGATTGAAAGTAACAAGTTCTTCATACAAAGGGAGGATGACAGATAACCAAGTAGTGATAATAGCGAACGACCTCTTGTACTTTACCAAGCTTGCTTCAAGGGTCACACATGGTTTCATGTGAAACTATCCTATGAAACAAAACAACCAAACTAACAAAACAAAAAAGCAAAGCAAGAAAAAATAAAAAGTGATAGCAAAGCATGTAAGCAAACAGGCAAGTAGACAAACAAAAAATCAAAGTAAGTAAGCAAACAAGCATGCAGGCAGACAACTCAAAAGCAAACACTACTCCTATGTTATGAAACTGGCTCACAAAAAGATAGAAAAGATAGATCAACACTTCTGAAATAAGCCTCTTTGAGGGGGCAACCTCCTTTACATTACACAAATGAACAATTCTTGGATGATACAAATGAAAAGACTTCATTTCTATATAGGAGTCTAAGGGGTCATAATATAATCAGAGTCGACATGAAAATAATAACTTAAGGGAAAAATAATAACACTAGTGGGCTTCTATGGGGCACAATAGTAACAATATGGGGACTACATGGGTACAACAATATAATAAGGGGGTTGTACTAATAACAATAAGGGGTTACACTATTAGTATAGAGGCCTAACATGCCCCTCTCCTTCAAAAGGTGTTGTCCTCAATGCTTGAGTAGTTCTTGAGGATTTTGTATAAAATTCTTTTCCTCCCATGTGGAATCTTTAATTTCTGGAAATATTGTTTGAATTTCGATCTTCTAAAATTTTTGAATGAGTGGCCATACTTCTTCTTCCTTCTTCCATTCATCCCTTGCTTCGTTTATCCAATCTGGTTGGATAATAGAAATAGCACAAAACAATGCTTCCACATCCTCATCCTTTCTTGAGAGTGCATATGCGACAAAATTTTGCTTCCCTTTTCTATAAATGATGTCAAAGTCATAACCCAACATAGTTTTGACCCATTTTTTCTGTTCTTCTAAAGATAACAATTCTTCTAAAAAGTATTTAAGACTATCATGATCCATTTTTACCTTGAAGTGTCTTCCCATTTGGTAAGGTCACCATTTCTAAGTGCATGTATTATTGCCAACATTTCTTTCTCATAAATATCTTGCTTGAGATGAAGCAGTAAAGATACCCAATCACCTACATCAAAACATTTTTCACTACGATGTTGATCTACCTATTTTTTAATTCAATTTTGCACAAAAGTGGAATTATCCTTTAAAAGTTGGAGAACTTGTTGTTGATGCTCGATGTGATCTTTCACTTCTTGAACCTTTTTCTTCTTGATATGTCCTTCTATATTGAGAGTTTGAGGAGTGGTAGTTTCCTCCAATTCCTTACAAGATATGGTTGGATTCATTTCCTCATGCTCAATATGACCTTTCTTTTTTTTGCTAAAGCAAGAGTACGACCTTCTTTTTCATTAATAATATACAAAATTTACATCAATCTACTAGGAGTTGTGGACCAAGGGAGAGACCCAAAAAACAAACCGAGAACGAGCCTGAGGTAGAAGCCCCTGCCCCAAAAAACTAACATTTAAACTTTTAAAAGCTAAACAAGTTGAAGCTGCTTACGGAACCAAAGCAATGGACTAAACATATGTCTTGATCAAGAGCCCCACTAACTCGTAGATTTGTAAAGTGAATCATGCCCATAAGCAACTTGCCAAAAATAAAGAGCTATCTCACTTCCTGCCAACCTTCCTGCCTGTCTCTTTAATCTTCACCATTGAGTCATCGGACCCAATCTGACAGTTGAGGAATAATTCGCATTGTTAAGAAGTGCAACACTTACCCAACTCGCCCACCAACATGCTCAATCATTCCCAACAGTCGATCCACTTCACTTGATCCAATGACATAGGATCATATCGCACCAACCAATATCTTCGAACATTATCATGTGATGAGGGCGCTATTCAAACCGGACCCGCCACCACTTGTATCCCTCTATATCGAATCGCTTCAAAATCGTAAATACTATTTTCTGCCTGTGAGGCTTGCGAATGCCATAATACCACCCCCAACTTGGCATGTCGATTCCAGACAAAAAACTCATGGTATAGTGGTCGCCGAGAGTGCCTTTCGCTGTGTCATTTCTCCTAGAACTGAAGAAAGAGGATGCTCTTGCCAAACTACCAATCTTCAAAGAACCAGACCCATCCAACTGGATACCACTTAGATTGGAAGAATCAACTAGATTCCCTGTCCATAGCTCTACATCAAAACACATTCCTATCTTCATTTGCATAGTAATGACAAATCGCTTTTAACCTGCTCTGAGGCAGCTATTTCCAGTTCAACGCAATCCTGCTCTCTGCACTGATCACACCTTGATTGGCCAGAAGATCTTCCAATTTATTTGTCGATCTTCGAATATGTTTCAAGCTAACTGTACGAAGGCTCTGGAGCTACTGCTAAACCTAATGAAAGCCCTCGATCAGCCTCCGGTTCTTTGAGACATTTTCTAGCTTTATTCCCCAACTGATCCTCTTGACCGATTTGATGATAAGCTTAGAATCAACTTTGACTATCACATTTTGTTAGTTTTCATGTTCCAGAAAATCTAAACATTGCTCCATAGCCATAAATTCCACCATGTTATTGGTGGCTTTTCCTAAATGACAACGGAAGATGAAAAGGACACTTCCATTCTCATCCCTTAACATACCTCCATAACCAGCGGTGCCTGGGTTTCCTTTTGAAGCCCCATTAATGTTGAATTTCAGAAAGCCCTTAGGGGGAGGATGCCAAAAATCTTGCTTAGACTAAAGGGAGATTACTTTCCTATCCAGTCCCTAAGGAGTAAGACCTTGCAAACCCAACTCATAAAGAATTCTCAGATCAACTACAAAAGGAGGGTTGTTAGGGAGATTTCGCACATTAGTGTCAACCGTTTCCTTGAGTTGTTTTAAGATCAACTCAAAAATGCATTGGGATGTCCTCTTTTCATTCTTGCAGATTCTATTATTCCTTTCTTTCTAGAGATTCCAAATAATGGAGCTTGGAAAGATGGTACATCTTGAGCCAAGAATTTTGTTATATGAGAAGTTTCTTCTCCAATTGTTTAGAGTGTTGATGACATTCCCTTTGTCCCTATCAGTCTCTTGGAAAATGGTGGGAAAATAATCCCACAAACTGGAGGCGAAAATGCAATTGTTGATAAGGTGTTCCATAGTTTCCTCTTGAGCTTCACAGAGCTGACATCTGGAGGGCCTCAGATGACCCCTCTTCCTAATATTATCCCAAGTTAGAATTTTCCTATACTAAATTAGCCACATGAATATTTTAATTTTCATCCAACCTTAGTGTCTCCATAGGTATTGCCAAATCTTATCCAGAGCTTCTGAGTTAAGGTCAATGAGAATGAGTTTTGCTTCCTTGAGATTAAAGACACCCTCATTACTGTTGCCCAATCTTAGCTGATATTGCCCCTATGACTTCAAGATCTTCCTTTTTTCTAACCTTCTTTTTAGAGTCTCTACTTTAGCCTTCAGGGGGTTGTTATCCCCAAAATGAAAGTTCCTCCAGGTTCTCCATTTTCCATTACTGTTGGTTTGATCCCAAAAGTCTTTTACTTTAGATAACCCTTTGATATTTGTTTCTTCCTTGAGATCCCTCAAGTATTATTTTAACAAAATAGGTTCTTGTTGCCATCAATCCTCCTAGAAACTGCCTAGATTTCCCTCTCTGATTTCCTAGAAGTTTTTTCCTTGGACTAAGCCCTGGTTATCCTAGGCCTTATTCCAAATGTGTGAGCCCTTTCTATGCCTGGACATTCTTATTAGATCATTGTTTTTCCAAGTTCTGGCATATTTTTGTTTCCAAACCATTTCCCACGGAGCCACTGGTTCTTTAACACATCACCACCATAATTTAGCTCCTAAAACCTTGCTTAGAACCTTAGGATCATCCAATCCCAGCCCACCGTAGTTCTTAGGTTTGCAGATTTTTTCCCATGCTACCAAGGCCCATTTATTTCATTCTTCGCCCTTACCCCAAAGAAAGTCTCTTTGTATGGTTTTGAGTTGATGCAGGACTCCTTTTGGTGATGGGAGAGTAGATAGCATGAAGACTAGGATTGATTGCAGGATAGCCTTGGTTAGCACTAACCTACCAGCCAAATTTAAAGATCTAATTGTCCATTCCCTGATTTTATCTTGGAATTTTTTAATCACTGGCTCCCAAATTCTCTTGCGTAATGGTTTGGTCGTTAGAGGAACTCCCAAATATTTTGAAGGGAGGAGCTCCCTTTGAAATCCCAAAATTCTGGAAATATTTCTCTGAATGGCAATGTGAGTATTAAAGAAAAAAATCTTAGATTTGGAGAGATTAAATTCCATACCTGAAGCCATGGAAAAGTCTCTCAGGATTTGCTTATAAGATAGAGCTTCTTTGACCATTGGGATACCCTGTAGCATGGTATCATTAACAAATCGTTGATGAGTTAAGGCCTGACCATCTTCAGAAAGTTGGATACCTTTGACTTTACCAACTACTTTAGCATGCTTGATCACTTGACCCAACACTTCCATCATGAATATAAAGAGAAAGGGAGAGAGTGGATCTCCCTACATGAGGCCTCTTGAAGGAGTAAAAGTCTTCGAAGGAGATCAATTAAAAAGAATTGAAAAACCGGGAGAAATAACTAGGGCCATTACCCATCTGATCCAATTATGATCAAACCCAAAAGTAGTGAGAACTTTTCTGATATAGGTCCAATTTAGCTTATCATAAGCTTTAGATATATCCAATTTCATGATCATTCCAACTTTCTTATTGATTGTCAATGAGTGCACCACCTCATGAGCTTGAATGATGTTTTCGATGATTTGTCTACCTTCCACATATCCATATTATTCAGTCGACACTAGGGTAAGAAGAAGAGGTTTGAGTCTATTGGACACAACTTTGGATATAATCTTGTAGACAACATTGCATAAGGCAATGGGTCTAAACCTATCAAGAGTTTGAGCCAAATCCTGTTTATGGATCAGGGAGATAAAGGTGGTATTAAGTGCCTTTAAAATGGTTTTGTCCCTCCTGGAGTCTTCCACTACGTTCAGAATGTCCTATTTTACTATATTTTAGCAAGCTTTAAAGAAATTTACATTGAATCCATCTGGGCTTGGTGCCTTACCATTTTGCATTTCTTTTAGGACCTCATTAACCTCCTCTTCTTACACTAGTCTATTGAGGTTGAAATTTTCCTCTCTAGAAACCAGCTTAGGTATATGTCAAAATATAACCTTGATGGATTGATCTCTATCTGAACAGGTTTTGTGTGCAATACCATGAAAGTGTTGAACCAACACTGCTTCTATTTCATCATGAGAGTTGAGCAAGTTACCTCCCTCATCCTTGATTGAAGAAATCCTATTGTGATCTCTATTCACCATACTGGATTTGTGGAAAAATCTGGTGTTATGTTCTCCTTCTTTTAAACATTGCACTCTGGATTTTTGTCTCCAAAACATCTCCTCTTGTTTACATAAGTTCTCCCATTCTTGATTATATTTAGTTGCCTGATCACTTCTCTCTTTATCAAAACCCTCCATGATAATCGTTTGGTTGAGTTCCTACATTTTTCCTTCTACAATTTTTTTTTCTTCAAAAATATTGCCATATTCCTTCTTATTCCACTCCTTGAGCCAGATTTTGATATGTTTGAGTACTTTTTGAAGAAGGAAAATTCTTGTGCCCTAAATATTCAAGTATTTTCCCCACCAAATGGCTATATTGTTGCTGAAATCTGGGTGGGAGAGCCAGATGTTTTCAAATCTAAAAGGTCTATTCGTGGGGTTACCAATGCCCTGAATTTCTAGTTGCAATGTTCAGTGATCCAAGCCTCCAAACGTGAGAACTCTTGCAACTATGTCCTTGTCCTTGAGCATAAGATCTTCTGAGATTATGAATCTACCTAATTTGGAGGCCACCTGAGACTCTCATCCTCTTTTATTGTTCCAAGTAAAAGTACCATTATTCATTACAATATCCACTAGCTTCATATTGTCTATGAAGGTTTGAAATGTACAAGAGTCTTTGTTTAGAATTCTGGTACCCCCTTTTTTCTCCAACATCGATTTGATCATGTTGAAATCACCCCCTAAGATCGAAGGGATTCTGCATGTCTTTCCCTATGATCTTGCAGGGAATCTAGAAGCTTGAGTTTACCATCCATTCTTTGGGGGCCATACACATTCGTGACTAAGTAAATTTCCCTATCTCCCACTGGTTGAATGACCGCTAAAAGATAATCTCTAGATGCCTCATCATATATAACGTCAATTTTTTGGGGGTTCCAAAGCGTGAGAATTCCTCCTACTATATTCTCTGCTTTGAGTTCTAGAAACTCAAATCTATTGAGCCATTTGCTGTGAATCTCTTTCATTTTTTTAATGGAACATTTAGTTTCCTGGATGAAGATCACATCCAGAGCTGCTTGTTTCATCCAATTACTAGGTAATCTTTGTTTTCTTTTACTACCTATACCTGTTATATTCCAAGAAGTGAAGTTCATTATTAAGGATTTTAAAGGAGTAACTAGATAGATCTTTCATCTTACCGGGGTCTATCATTAGCTTTCCACATTCCATCAAATGTTCATTTTTCTTTTTCTAGCCTCTTTTCTTTCCTGGGATTCTAGGTGCTAATCCTAGTGTGGTTTTCATAGCTTTCACACCTTCGTTACCCTGTCTTTCATTTTTCCCTTTCTTTTTTGGCCCTTTGTTCTAAGTTTTCCATATGAACAGCTGTTGACCTCTGTGAAACTCCTCTGGTTGTAATGAATCCACTCCCTCCTTGGTTGCTTATTTCAAGAGGCTAGAAAAAGAAAAATGAACATTTGATGGAATGTGGAAAGTTTCATGGTCCTCCATTTCCATCTCACTCTAGGTCATTTCCTAGTCCATCTCTAGTTATGTGTCACTCATCATTTCTTCTTTCTGTTTATTTCTATTTTATGTTTGCTCATCATTTTCTTCATTCTCTTCCTCCACTGGACTGCCTCCCTGGACCTGATCTACTTTCATTATCAAATCTTCCTCTTCTAGGGCTTGAAGCCTATTTTTTTTTTGCT
>Ga0115854_10307_pt1 | contig 11635 bp, 12 predicted proteins | sample InSIn2SAF170_FD_83868 | JGI IMG/M metagenome (GOLD analysis project Ga0115854, IMG submission 83868)
AGTTTGAAAAAGGAGCTTTTGGCAAGAAACTTCCCGTGGTCGCTGCGCAAAATCCGACCGTTGGAATCGAACGCCGCTTTACCCAGGTATTTTACACATCCTACTCTTACTTTCCATCCGTTTACCTGAAGAGGTATTATGCTTAAAATGCTGGGTGGAGAGTTAGTTAGATTAGGTTTACTTTCTAGCTAGTATGTCTGGTTAGTCTAGTTAGTCTAGTTAATTAGTGTGCTTTTTATTCGTGTGCCTAGTTTAGAAAGTGTGTTTGAGTGTGTTTTGTCGTTATTCTGGCTTATCCTGGTTTTGCTTGTATGGCAGATGTCGACGCCTCATCAAACATACATTGGCTTCGCTGATGGTGCTTGCCGTAGTACACGGAATATCTCTTCCGCAGCTTGGGTTATCTATTCACCCTCTGACGAGTTAGTTTCTATGCATGGGGTTAGCCTTGGTCAAACGACAAACAACATTGCGGAATACAGTGCAGTGGTTGAATTATTGTCAGAATCAATTTCATTTGGGATTCGGCGTTTGATCGTTAGGTTAGATTCGGAACTCGTTGTATTACAGTTAAACAGAGTTTATGCCATTAGAAGTCCAGTGTTACTTAGATTATTTTTGAGAGTGCGTCTCTTGGAACGTGAATTTGACTACATTGAATATCAACATATTCCAAGATCGTTAAATACGTTAGCAGATGCAATTGCGTCTCAAGTGTTAAACAGACATTTGCGTTAATCATGCAAGTAAATTTAAAATACATTTCATCACACATGTCAAACAAGATAAGCCGGTAATAATATATATAGATAGAAGTGTGTCAAAAATAATATACATCGTCTTCGATCATAGGTTTAAAACACCTTATGATCGGCAAAATGATGGTACAAAAAATCAAAATGTCACATGTGACTACAAAAGTGACTAGTCAATCACTGGTGGTGCTCTCTGTACGACACCACTGCACGGGCTACCCTAAGCAAATATCTCCTAATAGGCCCAGGAACTGCGACTACATAGCGCTGTAGCCTGATAGGAATGTCGTCCATAGTGGTCTCAGGTATATCTGCCATCAGACGCTGTAGATCATGCTCCAACTCAGTCAGTACCTCTGTAGCCGCTGCGTCCTGTGGGGCCGGTACCGGTGCAACTGGATGTCTTCTCTCAAAAGGCCGGAGGTTGGCTGGTCGCTGTGGTCCAACATCTGCATTTTGCAAAAATTTTTCTGTCAGTTGAAGGACGATATATATAAAAAGCAAAAATACATAATTAGGAAAACTTGTGAAAAGAAAAGTACCTCTGTCGTCCCACTGTTCTCCCTGTGGAAGAACCATGTCCGGATCACCTGTAAAATCTGTCCCGGCATATGGAAAATCTTGAATCGAAAAGACCTGGTCTTCTAACCAGTGAAAATAACTGTCTGAGAATCTGACGACCACCGCACCCTCATCTGGATGCCGGGCCATCACCGCAACCCATCGTATCAGCTTTGGCTCCCGAGGACCCGAATCATCAACAGTGAGATGCTGGGGAACCAGCATTGGGACTCTCTCCAAGGCAAAACTGACAACTAAAGGCCCATACCCAAAAGTCTTGAGTCGCCCGTTCTTTGCCTTGGTCAATTGGCTTTTCATGTTAGCCAATACAGCGTTGCACCAGTTGAAAATGGTGCCTTGGTAACAGTCAACTGCCATCCGCATCTGGGATCCGGAAGCAATGTGTAGAGCGGTTGCGCCGCAAATCCTGGTGACTGTGAACGCAATGACTCTGAGTTCACGAAGAGTGATGTGTTTAATCTCAATGCCTTTCGAATGGTGAGCCCCAGGCATGCACCACTCGTCACGGAGACTATTAAGGGATTGGCCACCTGGCCTAGTCCCCGAGAGACTGAGTTGCTCGCCTCTGTTGGGCAAGCCGGTGAGAAAGTATATATCCGAGGGCTCTATCTCAAGCTGGTGCCCTCCTATGTAGAAGCATTGCTCCTGAACGTTCCATCGCTCCACCAGCCACTCCAAGAATCTTACCTGACCCCTCATGCCCGGTATGGCCCAATATTTATAAAGCCCACATGTTCTGAGGGCATCCAGAGAAGGTTGATGACCGATTACACCCTCATCATCCTCTACGTGTTCTCTCTCTCTCCAATCCAACATGATTTATGCCCTGCATGCCATAAACAAACATTAGAAATTAACTTGGGCAAATTTGGATGCTTTTTTGGGGAGATATGAATTTTGGAATGCGCTTTTCACGGGGGACGCACCCCGCGTTTAGAACACAGGGCGTCCGGACGCAGCTTACCTGAAGGCGGGCTGTGTCCCCCGACCATTTTCCTGTATACGAAAAAGTCGGGGGACGCAGGTCACCCGAAGGGCACCTGCGTCCACCGAGAGGCGCACTCTAAAACCTAAATCCCCTCAAAAAAATAATCTAGAGCCTAAAACAAAAATGTAAACGGATGGAAAGTAAGAGTAGGATGTGTAAAATACCTGGGTAAAGCGGCGTTCGATTCCAACGGTCGGATTTTGCGCAGCGACCACGGGAAGTTTCTTGCCAAAAGCTCCTTTTTCAAACTCCAAAGTCAAACGGTAAAAATGGTATGGTAAAAAGTCTTTTTGTAGGTTTTTTGGGTGAATTAGTTCATTTTTTACCATGAAAAGACATTTTTCAATGTATTTTTGCCTATTTTCAAACGGGTATGAGTAATGTGTCGCTTTTGTGCAGGACAGAGGGTTTTCAAAGGGAAATTGTTATTTTTCACAGAGTCATCTTTTAAGCCCTTTTCTGACTCCTAAAATATGAAAAGATTGCCGAGCGTCTCTTTTACACTCGTTAAAACGGAATTAAAAGACGGTCCTCTTTTAAGCCCTTTTCTGACCGTAAAAACACGAAAAGATTGCCGGGTTTTTGTCGTTTCAAACTCGATATTGGAAATAAAACGACGTGTCTTTGATCGCTTTTTACTTTTCAGGTCAACGACACTAATATGAAAGTACTCCTTGGTCGCAAGATCAAGCGGTTCCCCCAGGTATTATTTTATACTTTTTCGGGCTTGAGGGACACAAATTTACGAAAAAGTTCAACTTGGAGTCTTCTTTAGTTTTTTCAGACTCTCTAAAACTGAAAAACGCCGAGTTTCTCCTATACTGGGCTCGTTAAACATTTTACAGTAAAGGACCTGTTCAATTACAAACAGGAACGAACCACTCCTTCCTAGGGTTCGAATCAAAACTAGGTTGGACTCATTCGAAGAATGAGCTTACAATCAAGCATATGTTATCCTCCTCAAGCTTGTTAAAAATAAAGAGGTACTTGCCAGAAATGGTGGGGGAAAAGAGAGGAACATGAACCTATTTGTCATCATTTTGTCTCAGAAGAAACTCTACTACCACTTTTGAACACGACACTTTTTCATTCACCTGGGTTGGGAAATCATTTGTCTCACAGTCAATTCAACTGCATTAAAAGCTCTCAGCTGGGATTCGGGGAATTAACTTTGAGTCGTTTGTTACCAAACCATCTGTCGTATCGTTACGTGTTCAAGAGGTCTGCAAACAAAACCTTCATCTGCAAAATACTTGTCTTCCGTTTAACCCATCCCTGGAGTCGGTCCTTACAGCAAAATTTCTTCAACTTGGACAAGGATTTCGTGTTGCGAGTTCACCTGCAACGAGTCACTTTCTATCGACATCAACACATTATCTAGAAAGATGACTTAGAGATCGACAGTACCTTGAAGTTTGCATGCGTTAATGGCAGGCTTTTCGCCTTTGACGACAGTTCACATCATTGACCTTCGATCAGAGGATTCCGTGACAATCCACGGATTGTACTTGGTGCTTTGAGAACCATTGCCGTCATTAGTGGTCTCTCTCACGCTTGTTAACAGTCTACATCATCGGCTGGTAATCAAGTGGTTTCTACCATGTTCGACATCAAATCATTTACTCACATGGCTAGGATCGTACCAATTCGAGAAGTAGAAGTGAAGACCTTGGACCTAGTTTCCACTGTCCAAGCTGTAAGGAGTTTTTGCATTCGTTATCTGTATAGACTAATCATAAGCAGATGGCTGCGTCCATACTGTATCTACAAAAGTCTATAGTTATGATGTAATACAAAGATCATTCCTATACCAGAATAGTTAGTCTGTAGTCAGTATAGTTAGTTTGGTAGTTAAAGTTTTTGCCTGAGTATGGGAATGCCTACCTCAGTGATGATGTAACCTTATACATGTACTTTGTGTTGAAAATTGCAGGTTCCAACCGGGCTCTTCACAAGGTAATCCTTGAAATGATAAAGCGCTTCACCCTTCCTAGAATTACAAAAAACCTAATCTACTACAGGCCTCGCACTTTAGGGGGCAATCTGTTACACTAAAAAATGTCACCATAGGTGTTTATAGTTAAATATGACTCAATCAATGGTCATATTACCCTCTTAGGCAGGTCTTGTACCTCCACTATCCATGTCAAGCTCAGAAAAGAGAGAAGGTCTTCATAAAAATGTATTTATCTCTGGGTACGCAGGTTCTCTCAAGCTTTAGCTGCGGGGACGCACCTAATGCTCACAAAAGCTACGTCCATCGACGCTCTGTGTCTAAAGGGGCAGGTGCGTCCTCCTGTAAAAAGAAAAATGCGCAAGTTTCATCTTTAAAAAGTCACTTGTGGTAACTTCTAGAACATTCTAGAGTTCAGTTTGATGAGTTGGATGCGCTTCCAGATGGTTCATGTACCCCTACCAAAGAGGAACTAATCCCATCAATAAGGGAGCTATCCCATCCAAAGAGGGGATTATCCCATTGATGGTGGACCTGATTAACCACCTCTGAAGCACTACAAATACAGGTATTGGGCCAGAAGGAAGGAGGTTGAAAGTCTGTACATTGCTAAGGGTAAATGCTATCAAAATTAGGACTCTCATTTAGAACCTTGTGAGGAGAGATTGTCATCTTTGCTTGATTCTATTTGGAAGTGGGTGAGCTTTGTCAAAGTAGAGGAAGACCTTGATGAACCCTGGAAGGACCCTGCACGACGCCAAGACCAGGTTGTAATGGTTCCTTTTGTTTCGTTTTAATACAAACTGGTTCATTTTTCTCAATAGCTTGTGTCAATGAGTTATTTCATGTACTTCTTGGCTTACATGTTGAATATATGTTTTATTATATGAGAAATGCAAGTGCTTTGTAATTGTTTGACTGTTAGTGGTTGCAGGTATCAAAGTGACGGAGGGGCTCATCCGGATCGGCGAGGACGAACTACAACGACAGCGTTTGGACCAAGGTAAACCTAAGCACTTGTGCTCTTATGTTTTCAAAGATATATTTAGAGAAAGATAGCTCCAGATTGTCTTGTTTGTCACTAGAGAGTCTTAGACTCCTAGGGAGGTTGATTGTGTCCGCCCAAACAACTCTTTCCGCCTGACACTACACACACCCCTTTATCCTTGATACTGCTGATGGTGTAACCCCTCTTTTTCTTCTCAAGCTCATATTTTTTCTTCATGGCTTCTGCGAGAGCAAAATCGCCGCTCTTTCCTGCTATTATTGTAGGGTCCTCTCCCTTACATGGAAGCCAAGAAATTCTATGGATGAGATCCGCCATGACGGGAATAGGCTCCTCCAGCCATATGTACCCATCATGCACCAGGCAAAGCAGCTACCTGATGACGAAAATGGTGATGGGCACACGGTGAAAGTGTGGTATCCACAGTAGATATAGCAACCCGACCTTCTCCACACCACGTAACCATTTTCACAGTTGTAATGTGATTATTGGCTCGTCCATAGTCTGTTTCATTAGGCTCTCCGTCTCTAAGTGTGGGAACCCTATCGGTGAGGTCCCAATCTTCGAATTTTAGGGCAGGCATACTCTGATGTAGGTAATGTTCCCTCTGTGGATAGAGGCAACCCCTATAGCCTTAGAGTGGTTCTTGTCACAGCAAGACAAAACAAAAACTAATTTCCTTAAACAGTCATTATTGAAAGAGCCTACCTCAAAACCGGTGTTCGATGGAGCTTTCGTTGCACTGCCTCAGCTATCATTTCCTTTTCCTCGATGAGCGATTCACCTGAAACAACACAAGAGAAAAATAAAACAAATAATAAAGTACAACGATGAACTATTCACTTATAGAGTCAAGGAACCATAAGCTATCAAATATATTTTACACATGTCATAGGAAATCACCATTGATTGTATTAAAATGAATAAAAGTAAAGCTTACAACCAAGCCTTGACATCGCAAGCTTCCTTGAAGGGTCCAACCAGTATGCTTCTTCAAGCATTCATTCTTAAAGGGGTCTCCCAAGAGGCTGATAACTCTCTCTCTCACTCAAAAGCACTAGTATAAGGGTAATGCAATCTACAACCAATTGCTACACTATCAATAACTCACACTGCAAACTATCAATCTCACACCAAAACTAGCTAATTTGCTCCAAACCAAAAACTAACTGATCATAGCAATGGGAAATTATTTTATAAGAGGAGGAGCTTCCATAAATTAGGAGATGGGTCTTATCCCCAAGGGAGGTTTCTCAAAAGGTAGAACCACCATCCTAGAGGAAGAAAGGCGAACTTCCTTGACCCAACAACTAGTTCTAGAGCCACCCAGAAGCATTATGTTTGAACTAATTCGCCATATCTGGATCATCGCGAGTCAAACACTAGGACTCAGAGATGACGTCGCGGGGAAACAGTGTATTCAAAGCTATCGTCGCAAGAAGGATATTGAGGACTTGAGACGAGCCCTAAAATTTGACAGTCATAGAGAACAAATCTACCCCTGCGATGATGTCGCGACGTTCTAGTTCATTACAGGAAATCGTCATAGGAAGAATGAGGTTCACTTGCGACGATCTTGAAACATGGGTAAAAAAGGGTCAATCTTCAGGATTAAGGAGAATTTTTTAATCTTCTTGAATGATTGGGAAGATGTGGACACATTTGTTTGAGGTATGACACAGAGAAGATGTCACTTAGGGACTGACTTTATCTGAGATCAGGGGATACAAGGTCAGTGACAAATTAATGTGTAACAGATGCCCCCTAAAGCATGAAGGTCGAGAGAGTGGGAGGGGTGAAATGATTTATGAAACTATAACCGAACCAGAACACCATCGTGGAGAACCTGCAAGTGCAAGTACAACTGATATCTCTGACAGTGAAAGAAATACATGTAGTCTAGGCATTGGCACAGCCATCCAAAAGACAAATAGAATTGGCCTGTAGTATGGATGAAACCATCTAGTTGATAAGACCATATAGAAATATAGGTATGGTCACAGCTGTCCAGAAATACTTAGCTATGGTCGCAGCCATCCAAAAGACAAATAGAATTGGTCTGTGGTATGGATGCAACCATCCAGTTGGTAAGACCATATAAAAAGAGAGGTATGGTCGCAGTTGTCCAGAAAGACTTAGGTATGGTCGCAACCATCCAATCAAAGAGTCATGTATTGAATCACAAACCAATCCACTCAACCCAAACTTATGTAATGTTATTATGGGGTCTTGAATCCCAACCGATCATAGTACAATTTCTAATATGTGAATAGACGTGCTGAGGTCAAGCATACTAGAAAATTGCTTGATTACCGACCAATGATGTAAACAGTTAACAAGCATGAGAGAGACCACCAGTAATGTCAATGGTTCTCAAGGTACCATCAGTATAATCCACAAAGTGTGAAGAACCATATGGATTCAAACACTTATGGAGTCACCCGATCAAAGACCAATAATGCAAGCCTATAGTTGAGTGCGAAGAACTTTCCATTGAGGCATGCAAGCTCCAAGGTACCCAAAAGGAAGCTCTAGATCAACTTCCTAGATAATAAGTTGATGTTTCCAGGAAGTGACCCATCACAGGATGGCTATATTGTTTCCCACATCAACGACATGAGACAAGTAACAAGATGAAGATGAATGAAACAGAGAATCAAAGGAGGGTGTAAGGGTGCAAACTACAGAAGTATTAAACTCTTGAACATATCGGCAACACGACTCTAGAATGAAACAGCATTTTGGTATCAAGGGATCAAAGTTCTGGCGAAGACGAAAAGGATCAAATGGAATGAGGAAAATGACAAACCCAAACCCCAGAAGACCAATGACGATGTGAGGATATCCAAAACCTGGTGAGAGGGAAAAGTGTCGATGTTCAAGAGTGACTAGCTACCATAGGTAACCAATGGAATATTTCCAAATTTTTTCCACACCATTGCTGTTGAGTACCCCAAATATTTTTGAAAAAAAATCTTAAAGGGGATAGCATATGCTTGTGATATAAGTTCATCCTTTGGACAAATCCAACCTAGTGAAATTTTAATGAGCCCTAGGGAGGAGAAGCTTGGGTCTCATCATGGTGATGAGTCCAATGTCGTCAGGGTTTAACAAGTCCGACATAGGTAAAACTCGAAGTCATTTTCATGTTTAAAGAGTTTTAAAAGACATGGAAAAGAAAACTCCAGGGGGGGGGGCCTTTTCATAAGTTTGTGTCTCTCAAGTTCGAAAAGGTAGAAAATGATACTCGAGAGAACTGCTTGACCATTTCAGTCAAGGAGTACCTTTCGTAAATAGTGTTTCCAATATGAAAAAGTAGAAAATTTACTGGACACACGACGTTTCGCAACCATGAATGAGCTCGAAATGACAAGGGCTCAGCCATATTTTCGTTTTTAAATAGTTGGAAAAGAGCTGAAAGCAAACCCCCATTTTTATTCCCTTTAATGAGTCAAAAAGGGAAAAATACTCAGCAATCTTTCCATTTTTTACAAGTAAGAAAATAGCTTAAAGGAGACTCATCCTGGAGGAACGAGCAGTATAAAGGGTAGCAACTAGTTCCGGCAATAGTGGAACTACTCAAAACATGTAATGGTCAAGAGGTTGACTAATAAAACCACTCATCACTACGGTCCCTCAGGAAAGGAAAAACAACCAAGTGAAAGCATATGATCGGACAAAGAGATGCTGACGACAGAATGAAACAACCAAGGTACACCTATCATAAATTAGCTAATAAAAATGGTGATCACGAGGGTGAAAATTGGGTGTGGGTTCATTTTTACACAATCTTGAACCATGGAGAACTCCGCTTGAATTCAGTTTCATGTTTACATAAGCTTGAAACAAAAAACTATGCTTGAATAAGCTCACACGCCACCAGCATAAGGACACAAATTGAAGTACATGCCCCCTAAGCTTCATTGAATTCAACGAGGTGGATGGAATGAAGGCTCAATTTTGAGATCATGGAAAGACTTGACTTAGATTTTATGAGATCTTAATTAAAGACTCAGTTTGGAAAAGGGAGTTGTTTCATTTTTTAATAAGGTGGACACAATAAAAGAACTATCCGTGTAACCCTTGTTTCATTTTTTAATGAGGTTGACAAAAGATCAAGAACTTCCCTCAAGACTCCTTATTTCATCTTTTAATGAGGTCGACACAAGAAAAGAACTCTCCTTAGGACTTCGTGATTCATTTTCTAACGAGCTTGACACAAGACAAGGAACTATTCTCCATGATCCTTATTTCATTTTTTAATGAGGTTGACACAAGATCAAACTATCCTCGGACCCTTGTTTCATTTTTTAACGAGGTTGACACAAGAAACAAACCATCCTTGGACCCTTGTTCATGGGCCATACGAGAACATGACTCCAAAGAGATCTTCACTGGAGGGAAGAACCATGCTGTAGGAGGAATACATGTCATTGGGCACCAATGACAGATCGAGTTCCAATACCTCCAGTACATAATGTATCAGACCATCTACATGATCATCAACAGAGGTGAAGACGGAATGGGTATCCAAATAATTGACCTATGGCAAGGAAGGTACTTCTTGTGAACAAGAACCAAGAGGGGATGATGTTTGCACAGGAGGTATCTGGTGACTAAAGAATTAGAATTGGTCTATAATCACAATTCTTCCATCATGTGGAAAACAAACCACACGGAAAAGTGAAGAAACAAGAGCCCCCATGGCATAAATATAGTTGCGGCCAAGGGAAAGACTGAAATCCAACATACCTTGGATGACCATCATATCTATATAGATGGTTTTACCTCCCAAAGTAAAAGGGAACTTTAGAAGGATCCCCAAAGGTTAACTAGTTCCTTCATCGAAAGCCAAAATATTCTGGGTGACAGGCACAAACTATGGGGAGCCCAAAGCTTGCCAAGTAGTGGAAGGCATAAGGCTAACTGACACACCTTCATCCAAGAGAGTGCCAGGTACTTCCTTATTATAGGCATGTACTGTAATCTATAAAGGCACATAGGATGGAAGGCGGAATGTAGTCAAGTGACTCTAGTCGAAGGAAATAACTGAAACACTTGTTGGGGATATCATATGATTGCCCCCATGCTCTGCGGGAATTGAAGAAGGGCTCTCTTGATCAGCTGGGATAGGAGGGTCACTCTTTGATTCATGAGAATTTGACAAGATGAGAAGAACATGAGCAGTATGATCATTATGTTCTTCTGAAACAAAGTGAACAACTGGCGGCGAAACCAATTCAACACTCTTTCCAACCAATGGTTGGTCAGAAACAGACATAATACAGCCCAGCTTAGGAAGTGCAGGATGGAAAAGAGATGAATCCAAGTCAATCTCTTTTTCAATTGAGAGAGGGTCAAAAGAGAGCCTCTGATAACCAACTGGAAGTTGAGGTGAAGGAATTGTAAGATTTTTCAAAACGGCGGAAGCTTTATCCATGAGTGGACAGAGGTGAAGGAGATGGTTGCCTTAACATAACCTACAGGGGAATCTAATCTTCCTGTTGAGGGTGAAGGATCGACATGAGCATCAAAGGGAAATGAGGGATGAGCTAGATCGTGAGGCCATACTTCTAAGATCCTAGGAACACCAGGACAATCACGAATTATATGGTCACCCTTGCACAATTTACAAGGAAATTTAACCTTCCGCGGAGGATCAGAAGGTTTTCCAACCTGAGATGTACTCGGAGCAATAGTTAAATGGGTGGCCTCTTGTTTATCTAACTTATTCATATTCATCTTCCTTTTCTTCTTCTTAGCCTCTTGGTTACTAGATTTGGAACTTCAACCAAGCAAAGTAGGAGAGGAGGATGAAGAAATAGGGGAAGAAGGCGAAGGCTCAACCCTATAATAATTGTGTCATGATTCAAATGAAGGAGATGGAAGAACAAGAGTCAAGACGCTCGAGACCACCGAGGTTGAAAACAACCAAAAGGGAAAAACGATGGTTAACCCAGGCAAAGACAATGTTTCCATATACGAAGCACCGACATTCCCAAAAGAAGGAAAAGGACCAGGATTCCCATTCGGGGGAAGACCTTGACTGGTGGACTCTAGAAAGGTTGCCATTGGGATCGACCTTGAAAGGAACTCTAACGATAACTAAGAATATTTCATGGGCAGTTAATTTTATGACATTGAAACCAAACTGGGCCTTTTCATTTTTTAAGAGTCGAGAAAAGGACAAAAAGGTGACTCTATCACTTTCAAATTTTAATGAGTCTAAAAGGACAAGTGATCAGATGATCCTTTTACTTTTAAAGATTCGAAAAGGAATGAAAGTGACTGCTCTAGAGTATTAGACAAGAGGTTTACCAAACAAATCGCAAAACTACATATACACCTTG
>Ga0115854_10308_pt1 | contig 11627 bp, 13 predicted proteins | sample InSIn2SAF170_FD_83868 | JGI IMG/M metagenome (GOLD analysis project Ga0115854, IMG submission 83868)
AATCGGTGCAACGAAGGGGGGGGCTTTGCCCCCGTCCTAACCCCTCGGTTAACTATGTGGGCTAGTCGTGGAAAGAATATAACACAACCCAACACATATTTACAGTCATGTGCATGATACTGATAGCACCATTGACTATCATATGTAGAAACCATTGATCTATATGCTGGCTACAATATGTTTCTGTAAAGGTGAATGATTGCAACTAATTAGAGAGGCTCACACCTCTAAGGTTTTTTAGAACTTTGTTGTAGGGAAAGTAGTGGCCAACTTATATAGGTATTTGTATTGGACCAAGATGAAAGAAAATGTAGTTGTGTTTATAATAGGAGGCATTATTTTGTTGTACCAGAAACCCTAGCAATAAGAAACAAGGTCTATTACCTATACCCACTCATTCGTGAGAGAGCATATGCATGGACTTTGGGGGATGTTTACCAACAACTGGGAAAGGACATGACTACCTATTCAGGGTAGTTTATAAGTTCAGTAAGATGTGTCTCCTGATGCCTTGTAAAGAGACCATCTATTAAACACACATGGGCAACAACAAAATAAGAAAGATAAAACATGAGAGTACAATTTTTATTAACAAATGATTTACATTTATAGTACATGTTGGACCATTGGGTTTCACATCCCAAGGTCTCTTGGACTCCTTTTGTCCATTCGGCTTCCACACTAACCCATTTAGGATTAGGTGTCCAACAATCCCCCCCTTAATCCGAAGGGTTATGTATGAGTCCAAGAAGAGAGTTGTAATACAAAATGTCCAAAAATGCATGGCAGCACTAGGCTGAATGTGCTCTCTGAAATGTTGGTATAAAGGGTGGTGGTAGATCCAGGTATTAGACCAATGGGAGTGTCCAATGAAGAATGGAAGAAGTTGAATTTGAAGGCTAGAAGTACAATATGATTATGTGTCTCAGATCAGTATTGTTGAATGTATCAGGGGAAGCTAGGGTGGAGGCTTTGTCGGACAAGTTATGGATTTTTTGCTATTTAAGTCTCTGGTGAATAAATTGTTCCTATGGGAAAAGCTGTATAACTTGAGGATGAAAGATGGAGACTTGGTGACAGAAAATCTGAATGCATTTAATACTATGGTAAGTCAATTATTATCTATTGATATTAAAATTTCAGATGAAGATAAGTATATCAGTTTGTTGTGTTCTCTACCAGATTCATGGGATAGTCTGGTTATTGCAATAGGTAGCAATGCAATTGTCTTGCATTTTGATGAGATAGTCTCATCCTTGCTAATGGAGGAGATGAGACAGAAAAATATGGAGAGCTAGAATGCTGATGCCTTGTATGTATGAGGATGGTCCCAGAGCATAAACAACAAAAGGTCATTGAGTGGGAGATCTAAATCTACAGGGAGATTTAAATCTTCAAGAAAGCCTATAAAGGTGGTGTGCTAGAAATGTAGAAAGGAAGGGCACTACAAAATGGATTGTAAATCAAAAGCTCCTGACAAAGGAAAAGGATTCTATGATGCTCCTTCTACAGAGGTGAAAGCCACCTCAAATGGAGGTGGGGATGTGTACTTGGCTTCTTCAAGTACAAATGTTGATCATGAGGCATGGTTGATTGAATCAGGTGCATCCTTTCACTTCACTCCCCATAGAGAGTGGTTCTACGAGTATGAGAAATATGATGGTGGTGATCTCTTCTTGGGGGATGACAGGAAGGCTAGAGTTGTTGGTCGTGGAAAAGTAAAGTTGAAGTTGAAAGGTGGAAGGGTTAGAACACTTCCGAGTGTTCTGCATATTCCTACATTGGCCAGAAATCTAATTTTCATAAGCAAGCTAGATGATGCAGGTGTAAAAACAATGTTCGAGAAGGATACATGCAAGATGGTTTGAGGAGCATTAGTATTGATGCAGGGAGTTTGGATTGGAACTTTTTACAAGCTACAAGGTAACACTGTTATTGATGGGTGCAACAGTTCTATGGTTCCTAAAAGTGGACCAAAAAATCTAGTGGTCTCTAGAGAGAAGACCATGCTATGGCATCAAAGGCTTCGACATATTGGAGAGAAGGGCCTTTGAATACTTCATGGTAAAGGTATGGTAGAAGGTATGAGTAATATCTCTCTGGATCTTGATTTCTGTGAAAATTGTCTATATCGGAAGCATAATTGGGTGAGTTTCGCCTGTGGTGGTAAGAGGGCAGAACAGATATTAGAGCTTGTGCACAGTGATGTGTTTGGACATGTGAAGGTTCCGTCACTGGGTAAGTCTGTGTACTATGTATCATTTATAGATGAATTATGAATGAATATATGGATATTTTTCCTTAAGAATAAATCTAAAGTCTTCGACAGGTTTAAAGAATTTAAGACTCTGGTGGAAAGCCAGACAAATAATAAGATAAAGGTGTTGAGGATAGATAATGGTGGAGATTTTTGGAGTAAGGAATTTGAAGAATTTTGTAAGAAGTGCGGTATAGCACAGTGAAAGACTACTGCATATACACCCGAACAAAATGGAGTTGCTGAAAGAATGAACAAGACGTTGATGGAAAGGGCAAGAAGCATACTTAGTGGTGCTAGGTTAGGACAAGAATTCTAGGTAGAGGTAGTGGAGACAGCATGTTACTTGGTCAATATATCACCTTTATTAGTGTTGGAGGATAAGACTCCACAAGAGGTATGGACTGGTAAGAAACCCTCTCTTTCACATTTGAGGGTATTTGGATGTTATGCATATGTACATGTTCCAAAGGAGAAACAAACCAAGTTGGATAGTAAATCTGAAAAATGCATTTTTATTGGGCATAAGGATGGTTTAAAGAGTTATAAGCTTTGGAACCCAATAACAAGGAAGGTTGTGTACAACTGAGATCTATTGTTCAGAGAGGTGGAAGATGTTATTAAAAATGAAGTCCAAGCAAAGGAACCTGAGAAGATAGAGTTTGAGGTAAAGGACGAAGAATCAGACTCTACAGCAGAGGAGGAATTAGAAGATGAAGAGCCACAAACTCCAGGTGCAAGAATATCAGTTTGAGAAAGAAGGAAGCCAAAAAGGTATAGTCCATCTGCTTTCTATTCAAATTTTGCTTTATCTATTACTGATGATGATCCCAAAACTATGAAGGAAGCAGTAGATTCAGAGGATGGAAAACTCTAAAAATAGGCCATGGTTGATGAAATGGCATCTTTGCACAAAAATGAGGCTTGGGATCTGGTGGAGTTTCCAGCTGGAAGGAAACCCATTGGCAGCAAATGGGTGTTCAAGAAGAACACAAGTTCTGAAGGAAAGGTTGAGAAATAAAAAGCTCAGTTGGTAGCAAAAGGTTATTCCCAAGTGTCGGGAATTGATTTTGGTGATATTTTTCCTCTTGTTGCCAAGGCAGTTTCTATTGGATTACTTTTATCTATTGTTGTGGCTTTTGATTTTGAGGTAGAATAAATGGATATGAAGACAACATTTCTTCATGGGGAGATGGAAGAGGAGATCTACATCAAGCAACCTAAAGGCTTTGTGGTGAAGGGTAAGAAAGAATTGGTATGCAAGTTAAAGAAGTCTATGTATGGGTTAAAACAATCACCAAGAATGCGGTATCAGAAATTTGATATATTTATACAGGGACTTGCCTTCACCTCAAGCAAAGTAGATCACTCTTTTCATTTTAAATTGATTGGTGACTGTGTTATTTATCTGGTCTTTTATGTGGATGATATCTTGCTGGTTGGAAATGACAAAGAAAGTAGCTAGGATTTGAAGACCCAATTGTCCTCCAAATTCGACATGAAAGATCTTTGTGCTACAAACTATATTTCGGGCATGGAAATTAAAAGAGAATGGGCAAAGAGGAAGCTCTAGTTAAACCAGAGGAAGTATGTCGAGAGAATATTGTATAGGTTTAATGTCCAGGATAGTAAACTCGTGAAGGTTCCTATTCTTGTACGTGTAAATTTATTTTTTGAACAGTGTCCCAAGACACAAGAAGAGGAAGAGGATATGTCCCATTTTCCATATGAAAGTGTAGTCAGTAGCTTGATGTATGCCATGGTATGTACTAGGCCAGACATTTCACATGCAGTGCGAGTATTGAGGAGGTTTATATCAAAACCAGGGAAGGAGCATTGGACAAGAGTGAAGCGGATTTTTAGGTATTTGCATGGCACTAGTGATTATGGTTTGTGCTACCAAGGAAGACCAGGATTGGACAGAGTTTTGGATATGCGTGGCTTTGTTGATGCAAACTAGGCTGGAGATCTAGATCAGAGAAGACCTACAAGTCGGTATGTGTTTAACCTATTTGGAGGTGCAGTCAGTTGGATGATTAAGAAATAATCTATAGTGGTACTATCAACTATAGAGGCATAATACATGGCAGCCACTCATGTGAACAAGGAAGCAGTTTGGTTGCAGATATTGTGTTCAAGTATGGGGTTAGTACAGGGAGCTATAAGGATAAACTGCGACAAACAAAGTGCAATTTTATTGGCAAAGAACCATGCTTACCATTCAAGGATAAAGCACATTGATGTTTAGTATCACTTTGTGAGGGATATGATAGAAGACAAAAAGATGTTGCTGGTAAAGGTGGACACTTTGAAGAATACTGTGGATGCATTGACAAAATATGTGAGCTCTAAGAATTTCTCTTGGTGTAGAGAAACAATGGGCATTGTAGGGCTAGATAAAAAAATAATCTCTCTTGTGCCCCCCGATGGAAAGAAAACAATAAGTGGGAGAATGTTGGGTTGAGTTATATTTTTTCCACCACTAGTCCACGTAGTTAACTGAGGGGTTAGGAGGGGGGGGGCGGAACCCCACCTTCATTGTGTCGATTGCATAGTAGGGGGAGTCATAGGGGTGTTTAAGGGGTGCAGGTAACCCCACTCTATGGGGTCCATGACAACACCCTGGAAAATTTTGGTTTTTGACCCTATGTTAGGTTGGGCAGACCTACCTATGGTTTTGTGCATGATTTTCGCACATGGTTTTAGACACAATGGTTTTCGATATATGGTTTTCGACGCAATGGTTTGCAGTCCATGGTATTGGATGCTTCAACATGTATAAATATGTATTGTAACATTGAAAGGAACATAATGAAAAATCAAGCTAGTAATCCCAGTTTTTCGATCCAGGGGAAAATCTCTCTGTATATGTGTTTTATGTGTTATGCTCTCACATTGTTTATTTTCTATGTTTTAGAATTTGTATGTGGGTAATTTTTGTACGGGGTTAAAACCTACAATATGAAACTTATGAAACATCTCCTTGAAGTCCTCATCCTCTGAATATGCATTGGTGAAACACCTCCCCAAAGGCCTCATCCTGTAAATATGCCTCTCTATATACATCATGCCTTAATTGCTCCATGTGCATCAGAGTTGCCAAAGATGTGATCTTTGAGGTGAATGGCTTTTAAAGCATGTATAGAAAATTTTTACGTTACCATTTTTGTACTTGATAATTAAATGAAAATTTTGTAAAAAAATCCATCCACTTGTAATTCCTGGTACTTTATAGCTTACTCTTGGTCGACAAGTGCTATAGTGGCTAGTGATCTCTCTCGATTGCTATTTCCTTTACAATTAGATAGTTCTTCTGATTCTTCATATCTTACACTCGGAGCATAGATCTCCTTTTCATAGGTAGGTTAGTTAAGAACATCCCCATGAAATACTTCAAAATTTTAGCATATAGTCCTTCCTCTTTGCACCAGGACCACTCCCATAACATACCCACTCACATTTATATCCACTTCAAAGGGTCATTACAAGTTTGGTGATTCCATAGATGGTTCTTGACTAATATTCTTCTTTACTTCGAAAAAGGTCCTCTGTTGAACCTTTTCCCAATGGAAACTCTTGTCAGTTGCTATCATGGCATGCAGTGGTGCTTCTATTGCTAAAAATGAGGCTATTAATTTCAAAGTTCTATGTAGGATCTATATTCAACTCTCTTCTACCTTGCACATACCCCATATACACCAAAGACTCTTTTAAAAACTCACACTTTTCCCTATTTAATAGTAGTCGATGCTTCTTTAATGTCTCTAACACTTGTTTCAAATATGAGATGTACTCCTCCCAAGTAGCATTGTATACCAACATATCATCGAAATAGATGATGAAAAATGAATATATAAAAAGGAATAGTACATCATTCACTAATACCATAGACATAGTCATTCAATTGCATAGCCCAAATCTCTTGACTCACTACTCATACAAATCTTTCCTAGTTTTGAATGCAATATTCTAGGTATCTTCTCCTATGAGTGTAATCGGGTGATATCTAAACTTTAATTATAGTGTGGTGAAGTATTTTTCTTGCTGCAAATGGTCCAGTATATCATATATCTTGGGTATGGTATACCTATTATTGAGTTTGATCTTGTTCAATTCCCAATAACATACACATCTTCCAAGTCCCATGCTTCTTTGACATAATTATGATGGGTGTCCCACATGGTGATGTACTTGGTCAAATGACACCATGTTACAATATTTGTTGTAGTTGTTTCTTCACTTCATTTTATTCCATAAAAAACTTCATAAACAAACCAATGTTTGGCAATAGGGAGTCTATAAATAGTTGGGTGTCATATTTTACTTCCTCCTTTGGGGGTAACGATTTAGGCTCCTTGAACACATCCTTGAATTATTTTAGTAACTCTTCTAGTTCTTGTTTCCATTTGTTAGTACATATCTTGAGGGATTCCTTTCCTCTTATTAAATCTTCTACATACTACTTTTATCTTAAAAATAATAAAACATACTATTGCTAGAACTAATCAATTTATTGGCTTACTTGGCACTTACAAGTGAATTTTTTTGACTTGCATTTATGTGCATTAATGGTGAAAAACTTTCCATGCTTGAAGAGCTGATATTCGTTGGCTTTGTGCATAAATATTTCATGTCACATGTACATGTAGAGACTCCCCATCATGACTCTTTGTAGATTAAGGGTATCCACATGTAATTATACTTCATCAATAAAATTAGCACTAATGGGAAATTTTATTTTGCACTATTTAGTTACCATCAACTTTGCATCATTACTTACCCATTTCAATGGATATGGGATTGGATGATCATCAACTTCTAATAATAACTTCTTGACCAGCTCTATTGTAATGAGATTCATCTCTGATCTTGAGTCAAATAGAGAATCAATCTTTGTCATATTGACCTATACATTTATAAGGAATAGATTGGTCATTTCCTTCTCTTGTTGTTCCTGAAGGCTACAAAGGTTCATTGCCTTCTTACACTAATGTATAGACAACATTATCATCCACATCCAAGTTACTTTCAACTTGGTTACTCAAATAAATGGCCATGAGATTCTTCCTTTTATTGTGTTTCCTTTTATTATTTCGGTTAAGCTCTAGATTTAACTTCCAAGACTTCTCCTTTGTATGGTCATAACTGTTGTAGTCGTTAGTGGAATATTCGGAATGATGTGTTGTGCCTACTATCATTTTATTCATCCCCCCTTTTCATTCTTCTTTTCCTCTTTAGAATCATCTTGTTTTTCATCTTCCTTGATCCACTTAGTTTCCCTTTCTTCAGTTATATATTCTCCAGGTACTATGCATGTACATAAGCCTTTTCAACTGATATATCATTAAACAACACCACTTGATTCTATATATGGTTATGTATGCCCTTGAAATACTTCAGAATTGCATCTACATTCTTTTGGGAGACATCCAACATTATGGCTATCTTTCTATATTTTGTGGTCTACTCCAAGATGCTTTTCCCCTTCATTTTCTTGAAGTAGTTCCACTTGATCCACTCCTCCTCTACATATCCAATAGAGTAAAACTATAAATTCATGAGGGTTGAAAACTATTCGAACTTATTCACTAGAGTCGCTCGATCTAACCTCGAGGTCTTTGTGTGGATTTCACACCACGTCAGGGCATGGACCTATAAATTTAGCCACACAAATAAAATTTTATTATTATTCATCTATGTGATGGCAACTAAAATATACTTGTAGTTATTGCAACTTGTGATTTAGATTTAGAGCATTGATATTACCTAGTTGTGGCTTAAGATAAACCTTTTCTTCCATTCTAAATAGGGAGTATGAATTATTTAGGTCACTTGAGCTCAGTTGACATTTTTCGTGTCCTTTCGTCGACTCCTTATCTATTTCTTCCTCATATCTTGATTTTGTGTGTAGTTTATCCTTTTCATTATAACCCCATCTTATCCAAATATCCCAATATTATTTCTAAGGTATGTCATGAGGATATTTAAAGTATGATTTATAGGGTGAATGCATGAAGATGGGTTTCAATTTTTGGCCAAATATTGTGATGAAATTTTAAAATTTTACTCTTTTATTGGATTGAAGCTCTCAACATTCATATAAGAATTGTGAATTTTGATTCAGAGTAAAAATACAATTTGTGGAGAATTATGATGTTGTCCTAATGATATATTTTGAAAAAAAATTAGTGTCTTATAATATGTCAACTTTCCATTAAATGAAATTCTCTTCCTCGCAATTTCTCACACATCTTAAGATGTATTTATGTGTTCATATAACATAACCCAATCTAAAATGTGTAATATATATATATATATATATATATATATATATATATATATAAGCATGATCCACACAAAGAAAAAAAACTTTTTCATATCGAAAAATATTTTTTATGCAAAATTATATTTTTTATTATTTTTCGAAGTTGACCATGTAATATATCAATTGCATTTTGCACACATATGTGTTAATGTAATATTTCTTTTCAATTATTTAAATAAATTAAAAAACTAAGAGTACTCATTTTAAGAGGATTTATAAACAACAATTGTGTATATTTTATGTTAATGATTTTTTATTCAACCTCCTTAAAACTATCCAAAACAATTCCAAGCATACAAGAAATTAGATGAAAAATATCATATGAATTGGAAAATAACATTCTCATATTCCATTCCATTGAGTATTCCATCATGAATCCAACATGATCAACTCTCCCACCCTAGGACAATTTTTTCCCTAAGTCTTCTACCTTAGAAAATGGGGGTGCAAAAAAACTGTATAAGGGGTGCTGAAATTATGGATTCTAGGAGCTTACAAGATCAATCAAGCACTTAAAATACTTGATCAAGTGCTTCAGTTTTATGTTGAAATAGTTTGAATGAGGTCCAATCCAATCATTTACCTAGTTAACCTCTGGCTCCATCCAACTATATGGCTTGATCAAGCTATGTAGCTAGATTGATCCTCTATAGAAAAAATTATATATCACATAATTTAGATTTTAGAATCAATAAATAAGTAAAATTTAATCGAATAATAATTTAACGAAGTTGATATGATATTATTTTATTAGAAATGAAAATTGAATTGGATCTAGGTTGTGAACAACATAACAATTTTTTTTATGTTATTGCATTGACATGCACATTATACAACCCACTATGGGGGTAATGTCTAAGTACCTTTGTCCTTGCTTAAATATACCTGATCATATATCTTGAATTTGAATGGATCATAAGTTTACCTTCCACAAAAAAATGAAGACATTATAATTTCAAAATATATTATATTTTTTGTTATCATGTTATGTAGAAACCTTATTAAATTTAATATTATTATTAAATTAAATTATGAAATTTAATATTAATATCAAGACTTAATATTAATATATTTTAATGTTAATAATCTTAAATTTATTATTTTTTATTAATATTATACTAACTTTAATATAATATAGAAGTTGTTATATTATAATATATACTAGCACAACCACATTATTAAATGTAGTTGATATGTGTAGTAGGTGTAAGAAAAAGAGTCATTAGGAAAAAAGCTTCATGCAACCTCACTCAATCTCTTAGTTTTATTTAACTTGATTCTTGTAGAAATCTATAATAATAAAATATAACATTTTAAAAATCCTAAAGTAATCATAGACTAAAGCTATCCAAAGTTGTAATAACCCAAGTTTAACTTACCATGTAAATAAAAATAAGACCAAGGTCATGTGACACTTATTCCAAGTTAGATAACCCTTATTCCATGTAGTAGAAAATGAGAAATTAGTGATTAGGTGACTAAAATATTTATTCATTGCATATTTTACAGGTGAAATACTACCAAAACTCAACAATTTTAAGTGAACTAACTAAAAATGACTAACTTAAACAACTAATTTAGTCTAAGGTTAAAATATAAGACTAACTAAAAAGTAATACAACTAAAAATTACTAATGTAGATGACTAATTTAACATACGAACAAAAATATCGCTAACTCACAAAAACTAAAATTATATATAACAAATGCTACATTTCACACACCCCTATTATGCTTCTAATGTGGATGTACCTTGGGCTTCCTTAAAGGGCTTTCTCCAACATTGAACATGCTTTTTTTATTTATTAATACCTTTATCATGATGACACATCCACTTGAACCAAATGGTCCTCCTCAAAATCGGAAGCCAATCCAAGTTCTAAAAGGGCACACTAATTTAAAGTTTAGCATGCCATGCCTCAATTCAAAACTAAGACTTTCGTTTTATAGTCCCCAACTTTGAATGCATTCTTCTCATTTGTTAATACCTTTAACAGGATGAAAAATCCATTTGAACCATCACTTCTCCTCAAAAAGACAATCCCATCCAAGATTTAGTATCACTATTAACCATTGAGGGACTAAGAACCACCTCTTTCAATTAAACAACACATCCTTCCTACCAAACTTATAATGAAACTACAGCTCTAACCTAGTTAAAGAAAGCTTCACCAAATTCAAATATAAATATTTTATACATAAATACTTTTAATGAAATAATTAATCCACTCAAGGAAATGCTTCCCCTTAATATTTAGTTATAAGTGAATTATGGCATCAAATCATTCATTTATTAGAGGATTAACTCGTCCAAGGGTGCAAAAAACTTATAAAATGAATATATAGGTCACATGATCCAATCACACAGTGAAAATGAATCAAAATAATATTATGGAGAAGGTTGCAAAGACAATAGAGAATTGACTAGGAGGGCATGTCAAATCTCCTCATTTCATACAACCTATGAAAAAAATTCTTCAACATCTACTCAGGTTATGATGAGGTTAACCAAAATATCGATACCAATTTCAGATATGTATTGCATTGAATGATATATTCTCATACATAGAATTTAATTTATATACCCTCATTTACTACATTTTCTGGAATTATGGATTATTTATGGCTATTGATCATTATTAGGTCATAATCATTGTTAAAATTCTCTTTTCATCGAACATGAAAACCCCTTAATTAAATCGTAGGGCTTACATAGATGTTAGTGTGAGCATTTTATTTTATCCTTTTGGATAAGACATTTTCCTAAAATAGTGATGATGTTGTGAGGAACATTTTATTTATTCATGATATTCTTGTAGTTGGATGAATATGACTTCGCTAATAAGGTTTCAAATGTTGATGTGAAGTAGATGATTGTGTCACATTTAATAATTTCATCAATTTCATCAGTATTTTTCACCCAAATTGGTTGGTTTGAAGTACATCTGTGGTTAATAGTGATACTAAATCTTGGATGGGATTGTCTTTTTGAGGAGAAGTGATGGTTCAAATGGATTTTTCATCCTGTTAAAGGTATTAACAAATG
>Ga0115854_10309_pt1 | contig 11618 bp, 8 predicted proteins | sample InSIn2SAF170_FD_83868 | JGI IMG/M metagenome (GOLD analysis project Ga0115854, IMG submission 83868)
TCCACAGCCACGACTGCATTTACTGGCTGTTTCGTTCATCAACACCATCAGTTACTCTGAGCTTGTGGTCCTGCATGACGAAGGTTTCCAGGCTTATCAGCATCAATACATAGCTCGTGTGAGCAGGGTGCGAAGTGTCTGACGAAGAAGTGATTGTATTGACAAGGTGTTGAAAGAATCTGTTATATCACGATTGGCTTCACAGTTTGTCACTGTTATAGTTATGGAAAGTATATGTATAGACAGACCCACTTCACGCAAGTTGATGACTTTGTAAACGTTGAAAACAGACTGGGTTGAGGTAAGTCGACCAAGTGTTATATACATACCACTGAGTAGATTCGTGAGGACATGCGTGAGGACCTGCACAAAAAGTATGACGATAGCGGTTGAGCGAAATAACTCACATACACGGTCGCTCGCCATCGTGTTTGCAATACACTGCATGTTCGTATTGAATGCGTTGGTAAGAGTGATCGTGCAGGAAGATCAATCCAGCGTTGCACTGTAGCCCAGCAGCAGTGAAGCATGGTAAGACAGTGTCTCTCTGACCTAGGGCATGATCAAACAATAGCAGGCTTTCCTAGATGTTCCAGTGACAGGTAGAGAGCACTTGAAGTGCCGGTACATTAAATCGATACGTTTCTTGAATAGTGTATTGAGAGCAGCTATAGTGGAAGCGAGGAACTAACCTATACATAATGGTTTAGTAGTTGTCATAGTTCGGATAATCTTGGACCTGTTAGGGCTGTTGATGAGTTCGGCTTCGCTTTTCGTGACCTCATGAGTCATGGCTTCTTCAGCATGGCAATGTATGTGGAGGGTTGAAATGTGAAAAGGGAGGGGGATGGGAGGAGGAGTGCAGGCCTCACGTGAGCTCGCGATTTCCGAAACACGAACTTTCAGCGATATCTCGCTGGTGGAGACAAATGACGGGCCTCATGTAGTCTCCGATACACGTTCCGACTGCGCAACGACACTTCTAACTTGATCTGAGCAGTTTCCAACAAGCATTTTATGGAACCGTTCTTGAAGGGCTTAAATGGTGTGCAGAGGGCGGCGGTCACCTCAAAAGCTTCAATCCTCCAAGTGCTTGCGCCTCCCGGTTCTGGTAAGACTAAGACATTGACCTCACGAGTCGCGTATCTGCTTGCGCACCAAGGCTTCCGGCCGCAAAATGCCATCTGCTGCACCTTCACCATTAAGGCGGCGCGTGAGATGCGGGAACGTCTGCGTGGCCTTGTCGGCGGTGACCTGGAGTCCAAATTGATCCTCGGCACGTTCCATTCGATATGTCGAAGATATCTCGTTACCTACGGCCATCTGATCGGAATCCCGAACAACTTCGGCATTGCTGATTCGGACGATAGCTTGGGCATTATCAAAAGATTGCAGAAGCAGATGAAGTTTGGCATGGATCCCCGAGCAGCACGGAACAAGATTTCACATCGGAAGGCAAGAGGTCAAACAATAGAGAGTGTAGCAAAGATTAAACCCAAAGGTGCGGAGGCTCAAGAGTTTGCTACCATCTTCCAACAATACGAGGAAGCGTTGGCGACATCAAATCTGCTTGACTACGATGATCTCTTGCTTCGCTGCGTGGAACTCTTACAACAATATCCAGCTTGCGTCTCGAATATCGAGGCTCTCTTGATAGATGAGTTTCAGGATACGAATAATGTACAGTTTGAGTTAATGAAGTTGCTTGCCTCAGCAAAGAGTAGAATCACCATCGTTGGGGATCCTGACCAAAGTATTTACGGTTTTAGGTCCGCTGAGATTGAGAATCTGAAGCGTATGCAAGACTACTACCCAGGAACGGTAGTGATTAATCTTGAGGAGAACTATAGATCATCCTCTGCTGTGCTTCATTTAGCGCAGGATGTCATCGAACAGGACGATGAGAGACCCAACAAGAGACTGAAATCAACACATTGCTATGGCACACTGCCTGTACTTCGAAGACTGTACAATCCACACGAGGAAGCCGCCTGGATTGTCAGTGAGATCAAAAGGATGACAAAACTGACTGGCGGATGCATCAATCATTCAGATATTGCCATCTTGCTGCGGTCAGCTTTCCTTTCACTTCTTATCGAAAAGGCCTTGGCCAATGCAGGCATACCATATAAGATGGTAGGAGGCCGGCGTTTCTTTGATCGCGTCGAAGTACGGCTGATTCTCGATTATCTACGAACCATCAACCATCCTGACAATAATTCTGCGTTGCTGTCTGTGATTAACACACCTACGCGGAAAGTTGGCGACACAACCGTGGCTGAATTGACTCGTGCAGCTGAAGCAGCAAAAGTGTCACTTTGGAATGTCGTGCAGCAAGCTGCCCGGGGTGAAGCTTCTCTCGAGAAGAAGCTAAGCAAGCCTGCTGAGCAAGGTCTGAAAGAATTAGTGACTCTAATCAAAAGAGGTCAGGCCAAGCTCAAGACGTTTGATCCCGCACAGGCACCGGGGCAGCTGATCGAACTGGTCACGAAAGAGCTTCGCTTTCTCGAATATCTCAAGAAGCAGTACCAAGAGGATTGGGAAGAACGATGGGAGAACGTGAAAGAGTTGTCATTGCAGGCAAGAGATGTGACCTTGGAGTCGCTGACTGCCGAAGATCAGCTACCTGAGATTGACGGTGTTAAGCAAGCGAAAACAGAAGATTCTGCAGAAGTGCTCTCAAGATTTTTGGCTAATGTAGCCTTGTCAACTGAGGTGGAATCAGAAGAGGAAGGAGAAGCCCAAGCAAGGATTACAATCTCCACAATCCACTCAGCCAAAGGCCTTGAATGGCCTGTGGTCTTTGTGCCTGCTGTTTATGAAGGCTCGATACCTCACTCAAGGGCTGAAGACACCAACGAAGAGCGACGATTGCTCTACGTTGCAATGACTCGAGCCAAAGCACTCTTGTACATGACGTTCCCTGTCATGCAGTCTCGGAGCGAGAGCGAGTCGATCCTTTCCCAGTTTCTGTCTACCGGTATTGATCACCGGATGCAGGAAGCTGGACCGGCATTCAACGATGCAGTGGTCGAAGATATCGTAACAATCCTCGGCCGACCAAACCCTCCGCAAGAGGCTTTAGCGACAGGTGTAACGTCGCTCCAAGATAATGAAAGCCAATACGACGACGTATGGCCGCTGGACGGCAGCCGTCGATCACCATCGTTCAACACAGTTATGGATTATCCATTCTCCATGCTACAACACGGACAGTCTCTAAGTGACGCTATGAAGAACAACACTACTTTCCAGCAATCGGCCAACAACAGTGCATTCACGAGCACCGGCTTCACCACAGCCGGTCATCATATGAACACTACACCACAGCCGGCAGAGTCTGCGCAAAGCCAAAAAATCCCTAAGCTTGTCAAATCAGCTTCAACAGGCCAGAGCAATATAGCAGCATTTCTCAGCAAAAGCACAGCCAAGCAGCAAAGTGGAAAAGAGAACATCCCATCTCCTGCCTCTTCGGGAAGCTTCCACCGCACTACGACCACGATAGCGAAGCCACAGCCCAGTATTCCTGCTGAGCTCTCAGCCCACCGACCTGGCGCAAGCACTGTACGCAGCCCAGCTACAAATATGAAGAGAACCCGTCCTGCGCTTGAGCAAAACATCTCCAATAGTAAACGGTCCTACACCTGCTTCTCTAGCTCACCGACAAAGGAGACGTCTGCCGAAGAACCCATTGCAACAGTATCCGACATACCTGACTCCGCACCAGAATCCGCAGTACAAATCCCGAAGTACAACACCACAATGTCAACATTCCAACAAAACAGATCCACATCCAGCTTCTCCTCTTACAAATCTGGGATGCTCAATACACTAAACAGACCGGCACCGCTGAGTGCCACTGGCGTTAATGGCGCTGTGGTCAAGAAGACGCTTGGTGTCAGGAGGACTATGAATGGTTGGGCGGACAGGAAGAACAAATGAACTATTCACGTTCTCTGATGAGACAGGAAGTTGGGATAATAGTGGTTTTATCGGACCACGAACTGCTCTGCTTGTAGCACTACGAATTCTACATACATGTATTTACTAGGCACGAATTTTATGATTGAATGAATGAATGAATACCTCTATGATAGTTATGTCGTGTTTTCTTACAATGTGCTCACGACGCTCGTGTAGGTGAAGCAAATATGGAGGTTAAGACACGATAGTACAGCACACTTCTGATTGGGTATGTCACGCTTGTCAACGAGCAACTTGGATGGGCATTGAAGGACAGGTATTGGAGCATATTGAGGAGCGATGCTTCACGTAGTTGATCCTGCAAAGAACATCCTTTCTTCATCTATCTTTTTATTGCTTGTCTACCACTCTATTGTTCGTATAGAACCTTAATGAACGACGGTGCATTCAACGACGATCTATTTCGCTGCAATCGGCAAATCAGCATAGTCATCCTCCATAAACGTCCTCAGCTTATCAAGAGCCGCCTTCAAAACATCCTCTTCCTGCACAAAACCAATCCTAACATGCCCCTTGAAATCCGTGCCGCCACCAAAGCACTTACTCCCAGGCACGAACATAACGCCTGTCTTCTCCTGCAATGTCTTGCAAAACGCGACATCGTCAACTGGCTTGCCCATCTTATGGAATTTGACCATGCAAGTTGTGCCTGCAACCGGCTTGACCCAATTACATGCCCAATTGTGCTCGTCGATGAAGTTGGACAGCATTTGCAGGTTTTTCTGCGCGAGCTGGATATTTCGGCCTAGCAGGGCGTGGACGCAGCGGTCCGAGACAACTTCTGCGGCGACGGCTTGGTCGAGCTGGGAGACGGAGATGGTGGTGTAATGCCTTGTTTCGGCGATTTGCTCGATGAGGGACTGGTTTTTGCTGGCGATCCAGCCGACGCGGATGCCTGCTAGTGAGTATGCTTTGCTGAATGAGCCGGTGACGATGACGTTTTTGTAGCCGAGGTTTATGGCGCTGGGTGGGAAGTCGTCGTCTGAAGGGGTGATGGAGTGGAAGAGGGGCCGGTAGACTTCGTCGCAGAGGATTGTTATGTTTTTCTCTTCAGCGAATTCTATGATCTCTTCGAGGAGGGATTTGGAGAGAATTTGGCCGGTTGGGTTGTTAGGGTTATTGAGGATGATCAGCTTTGTGTTCTCTTTGGTCGAGCTCTTCAGCTGTTCGATGTCGAGCTTCCATTTTTGTGCGGGATCCATTTTCCATAGCGTGACTTCTGCGCCTAGAGAGGCGGGGATCTGGTAGAGCTGTTCGTAGGTAGGGTATTGGCAGACTACGTGGTCACCGGGGCCAACTAGGCTGTAGAGAACGAGGAAGTTGGCGGCTATGGCGCCGTTGGTAATGAGGACTCCATTCTGTGTGAGGCCAGCTGCCCGTGCGGAATACAGAGACACTAGGTTCTTTCGAAGATCCTCAGAGCCGCGTATCGAGCCGTATGTCAGCTTGCGGCTGGTGAAGGCGAGTGCCTCTTGGCTTTGCTGTTTGTTTTCGGAGAGCTCAAGAAGGTCGTCGATTGATATGCTTGCGGCGCATGTTTCGGCGATGTTGTATTTGGCTGTGGTTTCGTATTCATCCATCCACTAGTCTCTGTCAGGACTATCGCGCGAAGCACATGTTTGATACTTACTTGCTCGACAGCAAAGGGTTCGATCTTAACCATGGTTGCTATGTACTAAGGTAGACGTTTCAAGGGAGCGTGATTCTTGCGACTTAAGTCGCACGATCATTTTTGCCATAGGGCGTACCTCCGTGAGCTGTACGTTCTCCATGTTGTGCATGGACTTCGGTCGGTCAAACGCAAGTATTATAGAAAGTTCTGGACGATGGGGTGTTTGGTGGGGAACCCTGAATCGTGCGGGCAGTTGAGCAAAGAGGGCACCCTCGTATGGTTGATCGTATTCCGCAACACTCATGCAACTAAACGAAAAACGATTATTTTCAGGTAAAGGAAATGGCTTGTGTCGTTGTAAGCAGTAGCTGCTCGGTAGGCACTTTGAGGGGAGTGTTTTTGGAGTATCTGATTGTTTTCGTAGGCAAATATCCAAGTACAGAAGATACTGCTATTAGTGATGCACAACTTTGAATACCAGCATCGTAAAGAAGGTCCAACACTATTGGCGGGTACTGTGCCGCTAGAGACGCACTGCAGGGCAGCCTAGAAGCGCGGCGCGTTTTGGGGCCTCGTGGCGACGAGCCCCACTCACTTCGACTGTGGTTGCATCACCTCAAAGGTACAGTCTGCGCATCACGACTTGAACATTGGACATGTGTTTGTTCTGCTACACAGGCATCTCTCAATCCACAGCCACGACTGCATTTACTGGCTGTTTCGTTCATCAACACCATCAGTTACTCTGAGCTTGTGGTCCTGCATGACGAAGGTTTCCAGGCTTATCAGCATCAATACATAGCTCGTGTGAGCAGGCAACTCGATTCCTCTTCGGTCTGACCTAACATGCGATACACTTCATTTGTGCTTGGTTCATTGAGCCTCCTCACAGCACCATGGATGATCGCCGCATACAGCAATGATACAAGCTCCGTCTACCTACAAACACCCTTCTACGACATTACTGGCGACCGACCCGACGGCTGTCCACCTTGCCCACGATGCTTCGATTGCCACTTGGCCGAATTCGAATGCAAGCAGTTCGCGGACTGCAGCTCGGCAAATGGGAAATGTAGCTGTCCTCCAGGCTTTGGTGCCGAAGACTGTGCAGCGCCGCTCTGTGGTTCACTGGCGGATGGCAAGAACAGGTCACCAAGACCAGAAGATCAAGGTACTTGTGAATGCAAGGAAGGTTGGACTGGTGTCAACTGCAATGTCTGTACCTCGAACCAAGCATGTAATGCTTTGATGCCTGCGGGTGAGGGTGGCGTCTGTTATGACCAAGGACGAGTCGTGTATGAAAACTACCAGATGTGCGATGTTACGAATAAGCCGATCCTTGACCAGCTCGACGGACGTATACCACAAGTCACGTTTTCCTGCAACGCCGAGGACGCGACATGCAATTTTCAATTCTGGGTTGATCAGAAAGAATCTTTCTATTGCGCCCTGGACACCTGTACCTCCTCTGCTCAAGATACGAATACTCGAAATCAGACAACGTACACATGCGATCACATCAAATGCAAGTGTATACAAGATACTTTCCTGTGCGGTGAAGCTGGGTCAGTCGATATTGGCGATTTTCTAGTCGAATCCATTAAGGGACCTGCAACTCTCGTGAACAAAAGAACTGAGGGTGGTGGTTATGCTGATGGTGGCAGGTTCGAAGAACCAGCCATGAACGATCTCATCTCTCAAATATTTGGTGATCAGTTCATCCGACTGGACTGCATCTCTGGAGAGTGTCTATATTACACTGATGTGCCTGGTTGGAGCAAACCTATTCAAGAGATCAATACTCCGCTAATTGCAGCCGTCATTGCTGGAGTAGCACTCTTTGTACTTGGTGTCGTCCTCGTCTCTTGGTATCTGTCTGTCCGAGCGGCGCATAGGAGATGGGGTGCCATTCGACTTGGCGCCCAGAATGACGACGATGCGATCAGACTCATGACCGACCATAAGCCAATGGCTTTGCAATTTGAGAACGTAAACTACAATCTCAAGGGCAAAGAGATATTATCGGGCGTATCTGGTATCGCCTCTCCAGGCCAGATCACGGCAGTCATGGGTGCATCTGGTGCTGGTAAATCTACCTTCCTTGACATCCTAGCACGAAAGAACAAGCGTGGTGTGACGACGGGTAATATGTATGTCAACGGCGAGAAAATCTTGGACCATGAGTACAGGAACGTCATCGGATATGTAGACCAGGAAGACACTCTCCTGCCTACATTGACAGTCCAGGAGACCATCATGACTAGCGCTTTACTTCGTTTACCGGCAGATATGGGCCGATCCCTCAAAGAAAGGCGAGTCATGGAAGTCATACAACAGCTGGGCATTAATCACATCAAGGACCAAATGATCGGTTCTGAGGAGGGCCAAGGCAGAGGCATCTCTGGCGGCGAGAAAAGACGAGTCGGCATTGCTTGCGAACTTGTCACGAGCCCAAGCATCCTCTTCCTTGACGAACCTACTAGTGGCCTCGATGCCTTCAATGCCTTCAATGTAGTCGAATGCTTGGTAACACTAGCAAAGACTTACAACCGGACCATCATTTTCACAATCCACCAACCACGATCCAATATCGTTGCACTTTTTGATCAACTCATCCTGCTAGCGAAGGGCAAAACGGTATATTCGGGACCCTTTTCAAGCTGTCAACCATACTTCGAGCAGATCGGTTATCATTGTCCTCCTGGCTTCAACATTGCTGATTACTTGGTGGACCTGACTATGCACGCGAGCATGCCTAAATCGCCAGGACTTGATGATGTTCCGAGTATTGACGATCAAGAGTCTCAGGTCAACGAAGATTCAAGTACTAGAGCAGTCAAATCAATCAAATCAGTAATAAGCGCTCCTAGTATTGAAAATGTCGACATGCCATCTTCGAGACCTGCAGGGAAACGCAGAATATCTCTGAAACAGAAGCAAGATCGCCAACTTTTCACGAGAAGACGGACGGGCAACGATACTCCCCCTACACCACAGACCGACGATGAAGGGCCAGACCTGCAGAGGAAATCAAGTCTGCATAGCTGGCTCCGCCTCGGTCGGACGAGTGGTCGTGTTCCACCACAAATATCGGAAGATCCTGACAACATACCAGTAGATGCAAACACTGATCTTGACATACTTGTCTCAAGCTTCAAAGGATCAGATGTCGCAAGCAGCATTCATGACGAAATTAGAGCGTCCATTCACAGTGCTTCCTCAGCGAATGGACACACCGTCGAAGATGGTAATGTCGAAGCTGTCACCGGTTCTGTTAAAAGCTTCCGACGTGCCAGCCTACCCCGACAGTTTATCATCCTATCGATTCGAACGTGGCGCAATTTGTACCGGAATCCGATACTGATGCTCACCCATTATGCCGTGGCGATCTTGCTTGCTGTATTCTCTGGTTGGCTCTTCTATGGCCTTACACTTGACATTGGTGGTTTTCAGAATCGCTTGGGTTTGTTCTTCTTCCTGCTTGCACTTTTCGGCTTCAGCGCGTTGACTAGCTTGACCACGTTCAACACCGAGAGAATGATCTTTATCCGGGAGCGTGCCAATGGATACTACAACCCAATCACTTACTTCGCTTCCAAAGTCCTTTTCGACATCGTACCATTACGACTTATCCCACCAATCATTATGGGTATGATCATATATCCCATGACTGGGCTTCAGACCAGTTGGGCCATATTCTTCAAATTCATACTTATTATTGTGCTCTTCAACCTTGCTGCTGCCGCCGTTTCTCTTACCATCGGCATTGTGTTCAGAGATGGTGCTATGGCAAACTTGGTCGGCAGTCTAGTGATGCTGTTCTCACTTCTCTTCGCTGGCTTACTGCTCAATTTGAACAAAGACGTTCCGACGAATAAGTCAACAAGATGGTTACAAATGGTAAGACTCTCCCAACATGTTCTTGCGTTAGAGATGCTAATTCTAGTACAGCTATCCATTTTCCATTATGGATACGAAGCCCTTCTCGTCAACGAAGTCTCCAACTTGCGTCTTCTAGACGATCGGTATGGACTTGATATACGTTTACCTGGTGCCAGCGTCCTCAGCGCTTTTGGTTTCGACAATCTTGCCTTCTGGAAAGACACAATTGGTTTGGCAGTTTTTGGAGCGTCATTTATCATCATTGCATATGCAGCTATGCATTTCTTGTTAGTTGAGAAGAGGTAATACTAATGCAGATACCCAATAGCGAAGGAACCGATCAACAACGCCTGTCAAGCTGGGGTTTGGTGAACTGTACATAGTAACTAATTTTCGTCCACATCCCAATAGCAGACATTTTTCTACCTGTATTTGATAAAGACAGATATATCACGTGATTTGACCCTAGTTGCAAAGTTGACGACACCTTGCATCTCTGCGTTTCCCCTCGCAAAGATAACTTGCACCGAGTCTGCGACCCCGAGTTCCTACAGCCCCTTATCAACACAAACACGTTCTTAAAGCAAGAGGCACACGGGCGCACCCACCACGACAGTCCAACCGCATTAAACATGGACATCCTCCAACACAGTGTCATTGACCCTCTCAAGCCACTGCTCACCCCAATTGCACACAATCTCCCGCAGCCGGTAAATGATCTAGCAGTCTCACTGTTAGGTGATGTCTGCCACTCCGCCCTCCTGCACGACCTCGACATCCTCACCCAACCGCACTGTCTCTCCCTCGCAATCTCCAAAGCCCTCGGCGTCGCAATCATCACCGCCGCATCCATCGTCAAAGTCCCGCAACTCATCAAACTGATCCGATCCCAATCCGCCGAAGGCCTCTCCTTCCTCAGCTACGGCCTCGAAACAACATCCTTCCTCATAACCCTAGGCTACAACGTGCGCAACGGTTTTCCCTTCAGCACCTACGGCGAAACAGTCTTCATAATAATCCAGGATGTCGCCATCGCAGCGCTGATACTGGTGTACTCGAAGCAGTCGCCCATGGCAATCGCGTTCTTAATCGGCATTGCGAGCGCCGCGTACGCCCTGCTCATCGATACATCGGGTCTGATTTCAGACGCGCAGATGACGCAGTTGCAAGCGGGCGCGGGTGTTCTCGGCGTCGCGAGTAAACTCCCGCAGATCCTGACCGTGTACCAGCAAGGTGGGACGGGACAACTTAGCGCCTTCGCGGTGTTCAATTACCTCCTCGGTAGTCTGAGTCGGATCTTTACCACGTTGCAGGAGGTGGATGATAAGCTTATCCTTGGTGGGTTTGTGGCGGGGTTTATTCTTAATGCTGTGCTTGCGGCGCAGATGGTGTATTATTGGAATAGTCCGACGACGGCGGGGCATGGAGCGGAGGCGAAGGGGAGAGGGGCGGTGAAGGGTGTGAGACAGGATGGGGCGCAGGGATTAGCGACGGAGGAGAATTTGAGGAAGGCTGGGGTGCCGATTGGGGTGAGTTCGGGGGTGAATGCTAGGCCTGGGAGCAGTGGTGGTTCACGGAGAAAGGGTTGATGTTGGTCAAGCGATCTAAGTCGAAGACGGACGTTGGAAAGCTGATGGGTTACAGCAAAAAGCACGTATGAGGTTCTCGCGACATCTCAGTATTAACATCCATGCAGTGAAATTAGACACTATAATCGTATATATCTACACAAGCCGTCATAACTTCATCGTTCACTCCGTGGCTTCGTGGTTCATGTACAGGATAGTATTCTCACCAACTACCCCCGCAAGACATTGCAATCTCAAGTATCCTGACCACGGGAAATTCTTATGTACATATGCACTTACATGCCACCCGTAGAAAACAGTCGTTACAATTGATTGCAAAGTTAATGAACGCAATTCGAACATATAATTCAATTAATGTATTGTGAGTTCTAAACAAACCAATCTTGTAGGTGGCTGTCACATATCTATTATCGCTCGATAGACGAGAAAGCTCATAGTGAATATTAGTTACTATGTACAGTTCACCAAACCCCAGCTTGACAGGCGTTGTTGATCGGTTCCTTCGCTATTGGGTATCTGCATTAGTATTACCTCTTCTCAACTAACAAGAA
>Ga0115854_10311_pt1 | contig 11592 bp, 8 predicted proteins | sample InSIn2SAF170_FD_83868 | JGI IMG/M metagenome (GOLD analysis project Ga0115854, IMG submission 83868)
CCTTGCGTAAGCTTCCCGCGCACCCTGTGGCTGCGTCAAGCGCTAACAGACCACAGGCGCACTTTCAACATGCTTTTCGTTAATGCCGCACGAGGTAGAATACCACCGGACTTTATTCCTAGACCGAACTGACATCTTGCAGCTGTCTTCACCCTTGTTGTTATTTCAAGCTCAACGCCAATATTTACAGCACTGATCCTCCCGCTCGGTGCTCTCTACTTGTACATCCAGAGATACTACCTGCGCACTTCTAGGGAACTGAAGCGGCTGGACAGCATCAGCAGAAGTCCCATCTATGCGCACTTCCAGGAATCACTCAGCGGTATCAGCACAATCCGTGCGTACAGACAACAAAAGAGATTTGCTCTGGAGAACGAGTGGCGGGTTGACGCCAACCTGCGGGCTTACTTTCCTTCCATATCCGCCAACCGATGGCTAGCAGTTCGGCTGGAGCTCATTGGCTCTGTCATCATTCTGGCTGCTGCAGGGTTCGCCATCACCTCAGTATCACGCAGGAGCGGGCTGTCGGCCGGCCTCGTGGGGTTAGCCATGTCTTATGCCCTACAGATCACCCAGTCACTCAACTGGATTGTACGCCAGACAGTGGAGGTCGAGACAAACATCGTCTCAGTCGAGCGTATCCTGGAGTACGCCAGACTGCCCAGCGAAGCGCCGGAGGTCATCTCGAAGAACCGGCCCCCGATCAGCTGGCCGTCTCAGGGAGCCGTGTCCTTCAACAATTACAGCGCTAGGTACCGGCCTGAGCTGGGCTTGGTGCTGAAGAACATCGACCTCGATATCAAGGCGCATGAAAAGATTGGCGTGGTTGGACGCACCGGTGCAGGGAAGAGCTCACTCACGTTGGCCTTGTTCCGCATCATTGAGCCTGTACAAGGCTATGTCAGTATCGACAACCTCAACACCAGCACCATTGGCTTGCTTGACCTCAGACGGCGCCTTGCTATCATACCCCAGGATGCCGCATTGTTCGAGGGCACCGTCCGCGACAACCTCGATCCAGGCCACGTGCATGACGACACCGAGCTCTGGAGCGTATTAGGTAGGGTTTCATGTGTCGTGGCAGCTTTGTATTAGCTGGACCTACTGACGCCTCCAGATCATGCACGCCTCAAAGACCATGTGTCGAGCATGCCGGGCAAGCTTGACGCCCACATTCACGAAGGAGGGTCAAACCTGAGTCAGGGACAGCGGCAGCTAGTGTCGTTGGCACGTGCCTTGTTGACTCCCAGCAATATCCTGGTTCTGGACGAGGCGACGGTAAGGAACGCTCGAAGAGGGTAGAAATTCGGGTAGCGACAGCTTAACTCACGTGCACCGCAGGCTGCCGTCGACGTTGAAACGGACGCTATGCTTCAGACGACGCTGCGAAGCAACATGTTCAAGGACCGCACCATCATTACGATCGCCCATCGTATCAATACCATCCTAGACTCGGACAGGATTGTAGTGCTGGATCGCGGCAAGGTGGCAGAGTTTGACACTCCGGCGGAGCTGGTTCGCCGGAAGGGGCTTTTCTATGAGCTGGTGAGGGAAGCAAATCTGTTGGGGGCGTTCGACGGGGTATCATAGCCCGCATACCGGGTTGAGGAACATTGACCAGGGGTGCAACACTGTGATAACACGATCTGGGATTTTATGTTTGGTGATCATAATGAGCCGTAACATTATGTTATAGGTGTAAAACTGCGTGGACAGAATGACGGACGCAATGTCGACCCGGAAACTCCGTTCGAGCTTCTCTCGCAACTTTTTCGTTCTGGAACCCCGCATCGCGCTACGGTAGTACGACGAGCGGCTGGGCCTGCCTGGGTGGCGCTGTCATGCGCGCACGGCTTTGGAGCTGAAAAGCGTAGCGGTCCTGGTGTTGCCGGCGCCCCCTCCTTTCTGACAGCGGGGATATATCTCTTTTTATGAATGGCGGGCTTGCTTCCGTAGGCCGTTGAAAATGCTGCTGCGGAGTCGGGGACTGGTTGTGTCGCTGGTTATTGTTTGACTTCGCCGGAGAGAGGGTTTGGATGGGAGGGTCATCGGAGGAATAAAGTCCGGTGGTATTCTACCTCGTGCGGCATTAACGAAAAGCATGTTGAAAGTGCGCCTGTGGTCTGTTAGCGCTTGACGCAGCCACAGGGTGCGCGGGAAGCTTACGCAAGGACCTCATCCACACGGTAGATGTCACTGTGGTGTCAAAAGGTTAGCGGGTACCACAACAGACCGTTGACCGGGTACGCGATTGACGTGGCATCATTTGGACCGAGTTTGACAGGCCAAGGCGTAGATCGGCTTGCATGAGATTGGAGACCCTACTCAGATAGCTAGGCCTAATGCAACTCTGCCTTCCGACAAGCCACAAGCCAAACTGGACTCACCTGGAGAAGCGGTTGAGGATCCGTCCCGCCGGTGTCGTCTCAAAGAAGGTCATCGGCGATCTAAAGATGGCGAAAGCCATTCTTTCATGCAGTTTTCGGCTGGCCTGGCGGGGGGAACGACGGATGTTTCATCAGCTGCATTGATCAAGGGCCATAGATGGTGCCAGAGAGGTGCCATGCGGCGGTCATGCATGCACGTACCTCGATTGAACAGAAGATCCACAGGATCAACGTCTGAACGACTACCAGGGAGGCAGAGCCGAAGCCAAACGCAAAGTATATTCCGATGTACTTGCCGACTTTCGGATTCCCGCCGTACTCGCTGTTGGTCTCGGACCAATTCTTCAGCCAGACGCTGCTGCCTGTAAAAATTTAGCGTGCCGGTCTTCGTGCTCTGATCCCCCGAGGGAGGAAGTGACAAGTCCTCTTGTGATCGAAAAGTGGTTCACGGATGCCTATCAAGCCCAAATCGTTCACTCACCAATCTGTAGCGTTTGAGCTCCTATCAGCATCGTAAGATAGACGGCAACGGCGACGAGATTGCTCGTCTTGGCGTATTCTCCGTACACACTCCACTTCACCTTCCCTTGTTCTGAGAACTCCTTCGTTTGCTTGCTCTTCACGGGTGCTCCCTCTTCGTCTGTGAGCTTACCGCGTGGGCCACGGAAGCTTGCTGTGCTTGCACGCCGCAACTCCAAACTGCTCGATTTGCGAGCTGGCCCGCCTCCAGTCCGGATGGGCGCTAACTCAGTGAGGCCCTCTTGAGTGTCTTCAACCTCGTCCTCCTCCTCTGGTGATATCTGACCCGTGCCGAAAATTGTCTCGTCACTGCCCGTGCTACCAGATTCTCTGCTCTCATCCTCGCTCTGAGACTCCTCCTGATTGGCGGTCCGAATGAGGTTGGAGATCTCCCCTTTCATCGCCATGAGCTGCTCGTACGTGCCTTTCTCTACGATTTTACCGTCTCGCAGCAGCGTCACGTAGTTCGCCTCCATCAAGATTGGAATAGAGTTTGTTGCGAGTATCCGAGTCTTAGAAGCCAGTAGGCCCTTCTGACCAAGGACATTGTCGATTAGATGTCTTCCGACGTGCTGATCGACCGCGGAGAGCACGTCGTCCAGTAGATAGATGTCAGCTCGAGCATATACAGCCCTTGCTAGTGTTAATCGGGCCTTTTGACCCCCAGACAACGAGATACCCCGTTCCCCAACCTCTGTCTGGTCCCCCTCTGGTAAAGCCGCGAAATCCTCCAGAAGCGCACAGGCTTTGATTGTCTTGTCATAAAAGGCAGGATCCCACCGATAGCCAAACACGATGTTCTCTTTGACCGATGCATTCATGACCCAGGGAGACTGTGCCACATAGGCGGCTCGACCATGCACTACAATCTCACCCTTGAGCTTCCACAAGTCACCGAGAATCGATTGTAATAAGGACGACTTGCCCGCACCGACCCGTCCGACAATGCACGCCAGCTCACCTTTGTGGGCAGAGAAGTTGATGTCCTCAAGAACGTTGCGGTCTTGTTCCTTGTTCCAGGTGAATGTGGCATCGCGTATTCGGACACTCTCTTCTCCAGTCTCCTCTATCGGACCTTTCTGAATCACAGCGTCCGGCTGGAGCTCCTCGGCGAGAAAGAAGCTCGTTAGACGGCCCACTGCCACACTGGCTTCAATAATGGAGGTGATGACCATAGGCAGGATGGCCAGAGGGAATGTGAGCAGATTAAATAACGTCAAAGCTGGAAAGACTAGATCGGTAGTGAGAGGTCGGTCCTGCGTAAGAACGAACACAGCGAAGGTTGAGCATGAAACCAGAAACGGCGTGGTAGACCACGTAAAGTTGGCGAAAGCCTGTGTCGCACCAATCTTGCGAAGCGTTTTCAGCTCCTGATCGTTGCGTATGTAGCTCAACTTGTTCATGAACGCCGTGCTCCATGCATAGAGCTTGATCGATTTCATGTTGTTCAAGATCTCGGTCATAAGCCTGGTCCTTGCGTCTTTGTTCTTCATCTGCCTTTTCTGCAGGCTCTTCATCAACCTCGCGATGACACCATTAATCGGTATCATAATTATCATCGCTCCGACACCGGCAAACATGCTCAAGCCGACTAGATTGTAGAGCGAGAGCATGCACAGCACAATTTGAAACGGAGCAGACCAGAGCTGCTGGCCGTACTGTGTCAGATCCTGCAGTCGCTGAGTGTCTACAGCCATGAGGTTCACAATATCACCAGTGGACTTTGCTGCTCGGCCCTCGTTGGACAGACGCATAGACTTTGAGTAAATTGCCGCCGTCAAAGATGACTTTATCCGCATCCCGCACTCGAACCCTCGCTGGAAATACTGGTGTAAACAAGCGGTCTGTGACACGGAGACAGCAAACATGGCTAAGGCGATGGCTGCTCCGCGTATGAGAGGCTGTGGATTGTCTCCGCGATAGGAATCAACGAAGGTAATAAGCAGCCTCAAGAGTTGCGGCTGGATGAAGGCCAAGGAGTCGCTGCAGACCTTAAACAGTCCTGCGCGAAAATAAGGACCCCAAAAAGCGCGGAACAGGGCGATCCAAAGCGATGGATGCTGCTTCTTCTTCTCAAGGTCCCAAGCTGCCTCGAATGATTCTGCTGTCGCCCGTGTTGCATCTCGACGCCGTAGGTTCCATAGATCGTCTTGCGTCAGGAAGTTCCTGTAGCCATACTTCATCATCGGCGTCATCCAGCCAAATGTCAACACCGAGAAGATGTTGGCATACTCGTACGGACATTCGTCGTCGTCCCCGAGCGCATCGTAGGCGCTTAATCTCTTTGGCACGAGCCATTCTAGCGCCAGCTCCGCAGCTGCCAGTCCGACACTCACACAGAATACTATGAAGTACGGAAGGTGTTGACGGTGGGTGTCTCGCGCGATGAGCGACCGTAGTTTCACACCGAATGCGATGAGAAGGAACAGCCAGTAGAACAGCACGACGCCGTTTGGAGTTCGGGACCTCCAGTGCTCGACGTATTGTATCGCGAAGATTTCGCCTAGCGAGACAATTGTGATAACCGTTGTCCAGAACCTGAAGTCTTCGATCCAAATGCCTTTGTAGTATTCTACTTGTAGGGCGGCTTGTAGGGCTAAGGTGATAATGAGGGCAACGATGACACTCTACGAATAGATTAGCCTCTCGCTGCACACCTTTGAATGTCTACAACCCTCCACATACTAGCTTTGTATAGAAGTGCCAGTTCTTCTTCACCGGCTGCGGCTCGCATTTCTTCAACAGATACCATATCGCGCCAGCCCCAAGCACTATCCCTCCCACCGCAACAGTGGCTATCCAGACATCCAGAAAACAAGGAGTAAAGTCATATCTGAAGGGGCTCAACGGGCCCCATCCTTCTACATCACTGCATAACGGTTCCCTTCGGTGGAGGGTTGCCGCAAGATAGCTTTCCTGGACGTGGGGTCGCGGTGCGAGGAACGATATCTGCTGTTGTTGGTCGGCGGCATACATCTAGACTCTGGCGGACGGTGGACGCTCCTTCACGGACAAGGAGAGTCTAAGAGCCAGTTGTTGGCGCAGCGTTTGCATGGATTCACAGAGCCCCCACGAGATACTTAGGTCTCTAAGTTAGGGCTAGGACCGTCGGCAAGTCATCGGTTAGACATGCATGACGCAGATCAGTTCAGCTCAGCCTTATGGCCATCACGAATTGGTTCTTAGTGTGAGTGTAGCATGTCGCGTGCTTGTTTGATGGATGCAGCACACATTCCGTCCAAAACAGAGGAGAGCATTGTTTGTCAGAATTACATTTCCAAAACATAGTAGAGCCGGGCATTGTGAATGGTACACGTGAGCTTCCGGTACGGGGCTCTACTGTGTTTTGATAATGTAATAAAGTTGCGCATTCGTATTGTCCCTCTAGTGTCCATTAGGAGAATATGACTTCACTGATAAGTCCGTAGCAGGAAATCCCATTGAGAAGAAGCCTTCGATGCTGTCTATGATTTACCAGAACGCAACTACCAAGGCAAGTCCGCTAAGCCTTCCCCGATGAAGCGAAACAGAGGGGTATCAACACCAACCTGCAGCGCCAGCACTTACGCCCCATCACCCCAACGCGTGAGCGGCCAGCCCGCCATAGTCCACTGCATCCACTGAATGAGAATGATACACCAAGGCCGTCCAGAAAGCCACTACAAGGGAGGCCTGTAGGCTGGCAATCCCTCCGGCTCGAAAGAGTCAGTCCTCTCGCTCTGCTGACGCTCCACCTCCGCCATCTCAAGCCGGCCATCAGACCGGACATCCACGGCCGAGTCATCGGAGGCAGGAAGACCCTTATCTGACGTCCAACGGCCGCCGGACGGCGAATGGTAAGCGGGATGCTCGTCCCATGTCGAGAGCTCCATAACGGGCTCTGGCCGCATGGCGTTCTCTTCTTCGATGCGGAAGGTCTCGTTGTCTTTTTCTACGAAAGCCTATCTCACTGGTCAGTGCTTATGGGGTTAGGAAGGTGTTACCTGATGTGTGGGACCAACCTTCAGCGCTGCAGGATAATCGTCTTCGTCTTCGTCTGGAGGTATTAATGCTCTGCTGCTGGCAAAGACAAGGAGGACTTCTTTGCCCTCGCTTTCCGCGGCTTTGATGACATCGGCTTCGGTGATTCGCTGTATAGATAGTTGGGTCAGTCTTTTGCTTTCCATGAATTGAGGCAACGAGATGCGAGGGGATTTGACCGGAAATATTGGGAAACCTGACCTGCTTGACAATTTCCGGTCTGACGTCGTACTTTGTCATCCACCATTGTGAACCATCTGGTGTCTCCGTGGTATCGCTCCCTGTGTCACCTTTTCCTTGAAGGAAATAGGTCGTGTGCGAGTTAGTAGCGACACCGCGAAGCCTGTAGAGATGCTGGGGCTGTTGTGCGTTGGAATCTGTGGGTTCCTTTAGCAGATTAGAGAACTGCTCCATAGACCTGCGGACTCGCTCCTTTTCATCTTCTAGGGCTGTCGACTGTTAGTGATATGTGTTTACTCTTTGAGGGTTGCAAGCAGTACCTTGCAGTCTAAGCTTGATATTGTCGTACACTTCTTGCAGTTTCTGAGCAACACGCGACCCAGCTGCTGGTGTATCGTCATCGATGAGGCCTGGATTCCTCATATCAGGCCGTTTCCTCAATGCTGCGATTGCAATCTCAAGAAGAGTTATGGCATCCGCCGACTCTCCAAATTTGGAGTGCGGGACTTTATGTAACATCTTCTGCTTTTCCTCAAGCCGCCCAATCTTGGCTTTGCAGTCGGCCAGGTCCTTCCGCATAACCTTCGCTGCCGCCATATTCGAACTCAAGTACCTGTCCACATACAATGATGACGGGATACGCATGCTCAGACCTGGCGAGGACGTATCTGACTGCAAGACCCGTATGATGAGTATGTCTGCGACCTGTACAATTGAAAACTGGTCCGGTTCAGTGCCATCCGGATCAGAAGACCATATCGTCTCGTCCATAGCATCGTAGAGCGATCTCGTGGAGCTCGTGGAAGGCACATTGGTCAGCGAGAGCTCCAAGCACCAGAAGTTGGTCCGCTCCTCGCGCTCACCAGGCGACTTTCTAGAGGCCACCGAATGGAAGATCCGCTCAATCTGTTCAGTATGCCCTGGTGCGAGTTTTTGTGCTCCAGCCTCCCATGCGACCAAGAACTTATCCACCGTTGTTTTTGAGGCGAGACCAGTGGTGTGAACGTCATCAAGAGCTCTTAAGCTTGCCAGTGCTTCAGCGCTACCATATGACCGTTCCGTGCGGTCCAGGAAAGCTGACAACCTTTGTGCTTCCTCAATGACTTCTATCACATGATCGGGCCGAGGGCGCTCTTCGTGGAGATCAACAGTTTCTGGAAGCTTGATGGGGGTTCCAGTCCACCACTGAGGATCGTATCCATAATCCGCCACATCATGGGGAGGGAATAGAAGCGCCTGCCGGCCCACAGGTATATTGTTAAGAATGGTGACGAGGGAAGGCAGATAATCTCCGTCCGGCAACGGCTTAAGGAAAGCTGGTTCATCATTGTTCCTCCTACGATTTCCTACGTCGACGTCCGAGATGATCTCCTGCTCCTTGGTCGCTGTTAGCGGAACCATCGACCACTGGCTGCTTGGATAATCTGGTTTGTTAGCAGGCCCAAAGCGTGCGCCAGAACTATCTATCACCCCGCTCTCCTGCTGCGAGCCCAGTGTCGCTGACGATGTGTTCGCGTTGGGCAGTCCATGGAAACTAACTCTTGAGGGTGGCCTGGTGGGCGCGGTACTATGGGGATACTGGCCGTTCTCGCTGGAGGAGTCGATTTGGAAGGCTGTTGACGTACGGCTTCGTCAGCTCGAGCTCCGACATATCTCGTGTTCATCGAACGATGCGTAGTCCGCCGTAGACTCACATGGTATACTGTCGTGTGTAGCATCCCCGTATCTGCCCTGGGCAAATTCGCTTTCATTATAGGTGCTCTGCTGGTGCTACAAAGCATCGAGAGGTTGGTTCAGCGACCGACTTCAGGCTTCTAGGTGGATCTGCCGAACCTTGTGTTTGTCTGGGTTGTCAAAGTACTCCTGTACGGCCGCTTCGAAAGTTCCCGATGCCTGCGCGGGTTTCTCCCATTAGACGAAGCGCTCTCGCATGTAGAAGGAATGGGCACCTTGAGGAACTCAATTGCAGTTTTGCGGTCTGCTACTCCCCCTGACCATTCGATAAACTGCAATATGGCCTGCTCAGAAGGTTGTGCTGCCATGGTTACGGATCAAGCTGTGTATCCTATCGAAACCAGTACTGCGATGTGAAGAGGGGCAGGCAAGAAGGGCCAGCGGGTGACTATATGTATGTGGAGACTAGCGAACGGTATGCATGCTATTCAAGACAGAATAGTCAAACACGAGTGACGAAGAAGGGCGCTGGCAACAGATGTGTGGACATGTCGCGGATGCGGTACCTATGCGAGAACGAAAGATGACGCTGTTCCGCAGCATGTCGTTCTGCGGCGCATGCCGCGGAACACGTACGAAGGAGTAAATCTTGTTCGAACCACCAGGTATGGAATGTGCAAGACCTTCGATGGGTAGAGGCGTTGATAGATGGGGGCAGCTGCGCATCACATGCGCTGTCCCGAAGCCCGCGCCTCTACACGTTTGCGAGCGAAGGCATGTTTCAGTGAACAGATTCGTTAGATGAGAGTGGTGACACTTAAAAGTACAGTACATTAATTTACAAAGACCCGGCCTTGACTACCCGTTCGACACCGTGTCAATGGCGAGCTCTGCGTCTATTTGACATACATGCTGGATCCCCGAGTCTAAGATCTCCAGTCTACCTTTTGTACAACCAATCCAGATATGAATCTACACCGTCAACCTTCTCCTGCTGACACGGCTCAACAGCAGAAACGGTCTGACTTGTTCCATCCGCCTTGAAGCCTTCCAACGGCTGCCACACAACAACTGGCTTCTTCTCGTCGAGGAGATCCTGCTCTTTCCTCCACTCGCGGCCCTTCCTGCTCATTTCCATCAGTGATTGACGATACCAATCCAGTCCACTGTCTGTCTCCTGATCGTCCCGACCGAGGACCTTTTGTCTCCGAGCGCGGCAGGTTTCGTAGAGCGCCTCGACACGAGAATCATCGATGTCCTTGAGAGCATACTCAATGGTCCAGTTGTCGCTCTCGGTCAGGGTCTCGGGACGGACCTGGTATCTACCGTTGACCTTGTTACGTATGGTTAAGGTCATACCGAGAAGACGCCTAGGGTTTTTTGTCGTTGTGTCAGTGACAGCCTCCAGGTCGTCCGAATCCGTAAGAGACGTAGAATCGTCTCCTGAAGGCGCGGAGGCGCCAAAGTCGCCAACAGCCTTCGGCAATACATGGGATACATCTTCTCTGGCATTGAGGGTTCCTGTAGCACCAGTGCCGGCGTCTTTCGATGGAGTAATGAACATCTCTGATATAGGCCATTCGTCCTCAGAAGCGCCAGCGTTCAGTTGCACATCGTCAGACTGGCTCTTGCCACTCTCACTCCTTCCCTTTCCGTTGTTTTGCTCTTCCATTCTTCGCTTGTCGTCTTCAAGATCTGCTTCTTCAAAGGTATCGTCTTCGTCTTGGTCCTCATCCTGACCCTCGTCCTCGTCCTCATCCTCATCGTCCTCCTCATCCTCGTCGTGATCTTCGTCCTGCTCTCCGTCCTCTGTCACACCTCCTTCGTCTTCCTTGTCTTCTGCGTCTTCGTTCGCGTCGTCTTCAAGCTCATTGGCTTGCTCCTTTCCGTCCGCAAGTTCATCATCCTCATCACCCTGATCTTCGGAAGCGTCTAGAGAGCTCAGGCGAGCTCGGTCGTCCTTGTGCTGATCAATCAGCTCACTGACTCGACCAATAAGATCCGTCAAACGAGCATTTTCCTCCTCGTGGCTGTGCATGTCATCCCTAAGCTGCTGCGTCTTCTCAGTCAACTGTTCAGCGAGGGCCAGTAACTTTGATGACTCCTCCTCCAGATCATCGTCGGGATCTCTGGAAGAATCGCGTCCTGCTTTTCGTTGATCAATCACGCGCTTGAAACCCGCAATTTTTTTGAAGAGCTGCTGGGCAAATCCGTCAACAGTGGCAAACTGCTCTTCGAAGGTTGCACCTGGCTCGATCTCTAGATCCTCAGCAGACAATTCGTCCAGCTCCATCTCTTGTTCTACGGCCGCATTTATGTCAGTCCAGCCGTCGGGCTCCGTCTCTTCGTCCTTGTCCAACCCTAGAACCGATCGCTCGAATTCGGCGATTTTCTCTTTGTTGGTGTCTTGTATTCTGTCCGCTTCCTCTTCACTCACAGGCTCAGCGAAAATATACATGAAAGGCACTTTCCCTTCGCGCGTTTCGAAGTGCAATCGTATGGACTAGATCCAATTAGTAGAGGGATGAGAGGGAACATGGTCGAACTTGCCTCTCCCGGAAACTTCTCCGTTGCGCGGTTGAGTATTTTGTTCAAGAGCTGAAGGCTCATTACAAACTCCTGGTCGCCCAAAGTTGTGTCCGTCTGCCCATGGAGAGCTTGGTCTAGCTCCGGCAGGCCAATATACTGGAACCCAAAGATTCGTTCGACGTTGTGGTACGCGACGAAGATACCGTCCATCCTGCCCATGCGCACCTGCAGCGAATATTTTAAGGCTGTCGCCCTCATCATGTCGTAATATTCACGTTCGAAT
>Ga0115854_10312_pt1 | contig 11589 bp, 12 predicted proteins | sample InSIn2SAF170_FD_83868 | JGI IMG/M metagenome (GOLD analysis project Ga0115854, IMG submission 83868)
AGAAACAATAACTATTATATAATATGTTAAACAACTATATCAACATTGTCGCTTTATCACCTTTAGAACAATTTGAAACAACACCATTAACTAGCTTATCTACACCTATTTTAGGAGATTTTGTTTTCTCATTAACTAATGTAGGATTGTACACATTACTAGTATTAGCATTAGGTATTGGATACCATGCTTTAGCAGCAAATAACTCTCCAAGTGGAAGTAACGGAACTGGATTAGTTCCAAGTAAATGAAGTTTATCTTTAGAGTCATCATATGCCACACTACACAGCATGGTTAAAGAACAAGTAGGTACAGCTAACGAAATCTATGTTCCATTTATCTACTCATTATTTTTCTTCATTTTATTAGCTAATTTAGTAGGTAACGTACCTTACTCATTCGCCTTTACATCAAGTGCTATTGTAGCAATGGGTTTAAGTGTAATGATTTTCTTAGGTGTAACAATTCTAGGATTAATGCGACACGGAATCCACTTTTTCAGTTTCTTTGTACCTGCTGGAACACCGTTAGCACTAGTTCCATTATTAGCCTTAATTGAACTAATTTCATACTTTGCTCGAGCATTTAGTCTAGGAGTACGATTATTCAGAAACATTGTAAGAGGTCACACATTATTAAAAATTCTAAGTGGTTTCTTATACCCAGCTTTAACAAGTGGTATTTTACTATTCTTTGTAACACTACTACCAATGGCAATCTTTATTGCTTTAGTAGGATTAGAAATTGCAGTATCATTAATCCAAGCTTACGTATTTACAATTCTGACATGTAGCTACCTAAAAGATGCAATTGAATTACACTAGTATAAAATGAAATTCTTTTTGATTCTCTTTCTCCCCCCCCCCTCTTTTTATTTTTAATCTAACCTACCAAAGGGATTGAGGTTCATTTTTAATATATGTGGTAGCGAGTAGTACATTATTTTATAACAGTTCATTATATTAGCAAGTATTATTATTTGCTTCATATATCATTTTGAGTTACACAGTGTCTTTCTCCTCGAACAGAGTGAGAGGTTCCTGAGAAAGATAAGATCTCCGATCGGTACGGGGAAGGTTCCCGAGTTATCGAGGGACACCTGTAATTAGAATCAGGTCCCCTGATTCTAATTCCTGATAAAAAAGAAATTAACTTAGTGGTAAAGTGGCCATCTTACACGTGGTTTACCGGTGTTCGATTCACCGATTTCTTATTTTTTTTTCTCCGCATATCTACAACGATAGCAGTTTATAGTATGTATTAGCGTAAGACAAGATACCTAATAGTCCCATAAGAGAAGTCTAAACCCTGAAGCCGTCCCGATCTATGATCGGGAAGAATGTTCCATTCGCTACCTCGGCGAACGCCGTGAACTCCGCGTATTTATGCTTTTATAGTACGTCCCGATAATATAACAGATAAAGGACGAAAATAGCGGATACAAGTTCCTTTATTCGGGGTAATACCCAGGAGGAGCAAAAGTTAGACTAGAATAATAATTAAACAAATGCTAAACCTATTTTCATATTTTAGTCCCATTCAAAATGACGCGGCATACCCATGACAAATCGGTTTCCAAGATGGAGCAACACCTAGTTTTGAAGGAATTGTAGAATTACACGATTCTATTTTCTTCTACCTAATTGTAATCTCTATTTTAGTATTCTGAATGTTAGGATCAGTCCTACTTCACTTTAACAGTAACCGAGCACAAATCGTACACAAATACCACAATCACGGAACATTAATCGAATTAGTATGAACAATTACACCAGCATTACTATTAATTGCTATTGCTTTCCCTAGTTTCAAATTACTTTATTTAATGGATGAAGTAATTTCTCCTTCAATGACAATTAAAGTAGCAGGGCACCAATGATACTGATCATACGAATATTCCGATTTCATTAACGAAGATGGTGAATCAATTGAATTTGACTCTTACATGGTACCTGATTCTGATCTAGAGTTAGGACAATTCCGATTATTAGATGTTGACAACCGAGTAGTAGTTCCAGTAGATACACACGTTCGATTTATTGTTACTGGACAAGATGTAATCCATGATTTTGCTGTACCATCATTAGGTCTAAAAATTGACAGAGTGCCTGGACGATTAAACCAAACTTCTGTATTAATCCAACGAGAAGGTGTATACTACGGACAATGTTCTGAGATTTGCGGTGTCTACCATGGATTCATGCCTATTGCTGTAGAAGCAGTGTCATTAGAAAAATATTTAAGCTGACTGGACAGCCAAGTATAGTTCTATTTTTTCCCATAAAGGCTCTTTAGGTGAAACACCAAAGACTTTTTATACTCTTTCCCCCCCCCTATATTAATGACGACCTTTTTTCGCTCTAACCCTAGCTAACTGCCCTATGCCCCGACTAATAGGTAGTTCCTAACTATAATATTTACCTAGTCCTTACCCCTACTCCTGACGTCGGAAGAAAGAAGCGTAGCTGGTACGGAGGGGTAAAATCTGTTTATAGTAACGACAAATTTACTATTCTATTTATAGTAACGGCAAATTTACGATGATTTAGCTATATATAAACCCAATATGTTATCTGTTTTATACAGTTTATTAGAAGTTCTTATTGTATTAGTACCCATTTTATTATCGGTAGCTTTCATGACTATTATTGAACGAAAAGTCTTAGCAAGTATGCAACGACGAGTAGGTCCAAATAAAGTAGGATATTATGGAGTGATGCAGCCATTTAGTGATGCATTGAAATTAGTGGTTAAAGAAACAGTTGTACCACAACACTCAACTAAAAGTTTATTCTTTTTAGCTCCTATTATTAGTCTTATCTTCAGTCTTCTTGGTTGAGGAGTAATTCCTTTTGGTAGTGGTATTAGATTAACAGATTTCTCATTAGGTATTTTATACTCATTAGCTATTTCATCTATTGGGGTATATGGTATTTTATTTGCAGGATGATCTGCTAACTCTAAATATGCATTCTTGGGTTCATTACGAAGTACAGCTCAAATGATTAGTTATGAGTTAGTTTACAGTTCAGCAGTGTTAGCTGTTATTTTACTAACAGGTACATTTAACTTTATTAAAATTATTGAAATGCAACAAAGTGTTTGATTTGTAGTACCATTATTACCCTTATTTGTAATGTTCTTTATCTCTGCATTAGCTGAAACTAACCGAACACCCTTTGATTTACCAGAAGCAGAATCAGAACTAGTAGCTGGATTCTTTACAGAACACTCAGGAATGATCTTTGTGTTTTTCTTTTTAGCTGAATACTGTAGTATTGTATTAATGTCAACCTTTACTGCTATTCTATTTTTTGGTGGTTACATTATGCCAGAAGTATTTGTCAATGATTCGTTTATTAACTTACAATCTATCGTATTAGCCCTTAAAACTTGTTTCTTCTGTTTCCTATTTGTCTGATTCCGAGCTACACTTCCACGGTTACGATACGATCAATTAATGCAAAGAATGTGAGTAGGATTGTTACCTATGGTTATTGCATTTATTATTTTAATTCCATCTTTACTAGTAGCATTTGATATTGCACCTTATTAATATAAGTATGTATATTACCTCTTTCCCCCCCCCCCCCTTTAGTTAGGTACTGGAGTATTTTAAAAGTAGCATCTTAATCCATTGGAATGTAATATAGAGAAAGTCAAAAAGATACCTGTCATTATTCTATTTATAGATATAGGAACCAGCTTTGCTGGGAATATAGGGGAAATAATATATCTGGTAGTATAACACTTTTGCATAGTGTAAGGACTGGTTCGAGTCCAGTTTTCTCCAATACTTTGACCTCATTCTGGTAGATAGATCCTTATATAGATTTGGAGATAGATCTTTAGATAGATCCTTATATAGATTTGGAGATAGATCTTTAGATAGATCCTTATATAGATTTGGAGATAGATCTTTAGATAGATCCTTAGATAGGTGTTTTGAAATTAAAGCTTCGGTAGCTCAAATGGCGAGAGCATCGGTGTGAAGTACCGAATATACAAGTTCAATCCTTGTCGGAAGCATATTATAAATAACCGGTTTTTACGTGTCTTTCTCCATGTTCCCCATCGGAGATGGGCACGCAGTAAGAGGTTCCTAAAAAAGACAACAAAAATAAATATCTAGGGGGATTTTATATGGACGATATCCTAATGGTAAGGAGACTCACTGTAAATGAGTTTGTTAACGCAGTTGGTGGTTCGATTCCTCCTCGTCCAAAACGATAGGATCAGGCATTCTGGTCCTTGTACCAGAATGACAGGTGTCCCATGTTCCCCATCGTAGATGGGATTCCTCAGGAACCTTTCTGGTTATCTTCACCAGGGACCTCCAGAATATTAGTACTGCAGACAGTACAAATATTCGTGGTACATCATAAAGTAGCGAAGCCTACTTTATGATTACTCACTCTGTTCGAGGGTGAAGACACATTAAATTAGAACAAAAAAGTCCTTATAAGTATTATTCATCTACGATAATATCTACAAAAATAATAAAAAACAGTACAGCTATCATTATGGCGTACCGAGGACATGTGGCAGAGCGGTTTAATGCACCATACTTGAAATATGACGTACTTAGGTACCATGAGTTCGAATCTCATCCTGTCCGTTTCCCGATATTTCCCTAATATTTGTTTTTTTTAACTGCACTAGTACTACATACCTTTAAATATTCAGGAACGTTTGGGGGAAAAAGGATTACTGTACCATCCATCCAGGAATTATGATCAGGGGACCTGATCATAATTACAGGTATCCCCTCGATACTCAGGGATCCTTCCTGGCTATCTTGCCCAGGTACCTCCAGAATATTAGTACTGCAGACAGTACAAATATTCGTGGTACATCATAAAGTAGCGAAGCCTACTTTATGATTACTCACTCTGTTCGAGGGTCAAGATACTCGTCGCTCGCAACGACGTAAGTGGGTTTATTACTGATAGTTGTCCCAATAGTCTGGATCGGGTAATATTATTCTATCTAAAAAAGAGTAATATGTGTAGTACGGCCGAATAAACTACCTTTTCCAAAAATATTTACCTAGCAGAGTAAACTATTCTGCTATTAAAGCAGAATAGTTTGACCACGAATATTAGTACTGCCAACAGTACTAATATTCTGGCGTAGGTGGATCTATTACTTTTTCTATGTATTTTGGATTAGCTCCAAAGTAAATTAGACGCGACACCTTGAGGAAATATTTCTCAATTATAACTAAGCCATCAACAAACGCCAAAAAATGATTCTCAATTTGAGCTCGTTAGACCAGTTGATGATCAAAGATCATCACGTCTGGTAGTTTTTACCTGTATTGAACCTTATGCATAATTACCACTGTATTAGACCTCCAATACATCATAGGTAAAAACACGGCTAAAAAGTCCTGTTGATATAAAGATAGAACAAACTATATCATGATTAATGTATCTCTACAATCTCGATTATTGTTACCGGATAATAAACAAATTCGGTTTGCAAGCACTCATGCCTCATCGTCAACAACCTTAACGGCTCCACGAACGGCATTTCAATTCCATCCCTATCATTTAGTGGATCCTTCACCTTGACCATTAATTACTTCATTTGCTCTTTTAACATTAACATTATCAGCAGTTATGTATTTTAACGGTTATGCTAACGGAGGAACTTTACTATCACTAGGATTTTTAGCTACTTTATTTGCTATGATCTTATGATTCCGAGACGTGGCTGCAGAAGGATCATTTATGGGAAACCATACTTTCGCTGTACAAAAAGGGTTAAACTTAGGGGTAGCCTTATTCATTGTAAGTGAAGTATTCTTTTTCATTTCCATTTTCTGAGCTTACTTCCACAGTGCATTAGCGCCTACGGTAGAACTAGGAGCACACTGACCTCCAGCAGGAATTGACCCATTAAATCCATTTGAAATTCCTTTATTAAATACAATTATTTTACTTTCATCTGGTGCTACTGTAACATATGCACACCACTCATTAATCCAAGGTAACCGAAAAGGAGTGTTATTAGGTATTCTACTTACGGTCTTTTTAGCACTAATCTTTACTGGATTACAAGGATTAGAGTACTATGAAGCACCCTTTACTTTAAGTGATGGAGCATACGGAAGTACATTCTTTTTTGCTACTGGATTCCACGGGTTACACGTAATCATTGGAACTTTATTCATTGCGGTAGCTTTCTTCCGAATTTTATCTTACCATCTAACAGATCACCACCACTTAGGATTTGAGTCATCTATCCTTTACTGACATTTTGTTGATGTTGTATGATTATTCCTATATGTTTCGATCTACTGATGAGGAGCGTAACAGGAATTAAGGTAAGGGAACCTTACCTTAATTACAGGTATCCCTCGTTCCTTGGGAAACCTTCCTGGTAATCTTGACCGGGAACCCCTCACTGCGTTCGAGGGTCAAGATACTATTATTAAAAAGACTCTTTTATTCCAACACCCCCCCCTAGAGGTATAATATATTCACCTTGTCTTCAGCAGTTAGTATGATGGCAAAGCGGTTTTTATGATTGATTAAAATAGACCGGTATAAGTATCAGAAACATCCTTTTTTAATAGACTCTTTCTTTTTTCAAGTGGTGTCATTACCAATATTTTCTGCGTGGATTATGAGTGTCGCGAAACTGTCCTAATTACAGGTCCAGTACATCACTTACTTTTTGTTATTAATAACAACTAAGGAAAGCCTAACCCATATCGATCGTATATCTTTTTTTTAATTTTTCTTATAAGAGACCACCAGAATAGATATTCTAACGCCTGTGAGCGTTATAATGTCTATTCGTGGTACAATGATTTGCCTTACGCTCTGCTAAGGCAAATCATTTACTTGACCTTTAGTTTAATGGTAAAACGAACAACCGATAATTGTTAGAAGAGGGTTCGATTCTTTCAAGGTCAATAGTGAAAACATTGGTTTTTTAACCCAACGAACAGGAATTATGATCAGGGGACCTGATCATAATTACAGGTATCCCCTCGATACTCAGGGATCCTTCCTGGCTATCTTGCCCAGGTACCTCCAGAATATTAGTACTGCAGACAGTACAAATATTCGTGGTACATCATAAAGTAGCGAAGCCTACTTTATGATTACTCACTCTGTTCGAGGGTCAAGATACAGTCTATAATGCAAAAGACCAGCACATAGGTTATTTACCTATTACAAATCTATCTCTACCTATATAACCCTCACCCCCGACCTTAGTAGGGGACACTGCGCAACCATCTTGGGATGGTCAGCTTGTACCCTACTCGGTGGGTGAGGGGAACCGTTCCAAAATAAGGGAAAAGGTATAGCGTAGCTTTGAGTAGATATTGGATTCAGTGAGCACATAATATCCTTTTTTCTTCGATATTACCGATCTCAGTCCTTATCTATGTTAACTAATAACTACAATGCGATTACTTAAAACACACCCTATCTTAGGATTATTAAACAGTTACATGGTGGACTCACCTCAGCCGGCGAACCTGTCATATATGTGAAACTTTGGTTCACTATTAGGAGCTTGTTTAGGAATTCAAATTATTACAGGAGTAACATTAGCAATGCACTATACTCCTTCAGTTGACTTAGCCTTTATTAGTGTAGAACATATCATGCGAGATGTTAACTACGGTTGATTAATCCGATATTTACACGCTAACGTTGCTTCATTCTTCTTTATCTTTGTATACCTACACATTGGACGAGGAATGTACTATGGATCATACAAAGCGCCACGAACATTACCTTGATCTATTGGAGTAATTATGTTAGTGTTAATGATGGCTATTGCATTTTTAGGGTATGTTTTACCTTATGGGCAAATGTCATTATGAGGGGCTACTGTTATTACCAACTTATTATCAGCTATTCCATGAATTGGTCAAGATTTCGTACAATTTGTTTGAGGAGGTTTCTCTGTAAATAACGCAACATTAAACCGATTCTATTCATTACACTTCCTATTACCATTTGTATTAGCAGCATTAGCAGCAATGCACTTATTAACTTTACACGAACACGGATCATCAAACCCATTAGGAATTAGTGGAAACACAGATCGAATCCCATTCCACCCATACTTTACATTTAAAGATCTTGTAACTATCTTTGGTTTCTTACTGGCATTATCTGCAATCGTATTCTATGCGCCAAATTTATTAGGACATAGTGATAACTATATTCCAGCTAACCCAATGCAAACTCCACCATCGATCGTTCCTGAGTGATACTTATTGCCATTCTACGCCATTTTACGGTCAATTCCAAACAAACTTTTAGGAGTTCTAAGAATGTTCAGCGCATTATTAATCCTATTAGCAATGCCATTATTAGACACATCACGAATCCGAGGAGCACAGTTCCGACCTCTAATGCGATTTGCATTCTGAGTATTCACAAGAAATTTCTTCATGCTTATGTACTTAGGAGCATGTCACGTAGAAGACCCATTTATTACAGTAGGACAAATTAGTACTGCATTATACTTCCTATGATTCGTATTAATTGTACCTGTAATTGGAGTAGTAGAAAATACACTATTAGATCTAGCTACTCAAACTGAGCCATCACGATCATAACACATTCTAAAAGACTCATTCAGAACCTGCGCGATCATACTTTTCCTCCTCCTGGGACGCTGCACCTTGATAATAACATAGTTATTATCTAGGATTGTGCCGGCCCGGAGGAAAAGGTAATACAAATTAAATACTACCCTATTCTCCCCCCCCCCCCCTTTTTTATGGGCAAAAGTGTCGGAATGGTAAACGAATCTTGCTTAAGCCAAGGTGACTAAAAGTCTTATGGGTTCAAGTCCCATCTTTTGCATAATCACTTTCACCCCTTTTTAACCCCCTAGAAGGTAAGTACTATAACAAAGTATTTTGGTAGAAAAAGAAAAAAATATAAATATGCTATAAGTATATATATAGATGTTTCTTATAGAACAGTCAAATAAATAACCAATAGTTTTAGTCAATAAAACAAATATTGAGTTAAACACGAGCAAGAGTTTGGTCCTGGCTCAGCTTAAACGGTATCTAGCAGGTGAAGACATGCAAGTCAGATGTTTTACTTTAAAACAAACTGGCGTAGAGGTGAGGATAACTAAGTATATACGTTATAATTATAACAGTGGCTTGGTTCCCAATAGGTAGTAGGAGAGGTAAAAGCTCAACTAGCCAAAGATGGGTAGGATAATATGAAAGTATTTATCCCACAACGGGTGTGAGATTCACCCGAGGCATCATTAGATGTACAGCAGTCGCAAATCATTGTCAATAGGCATATTTCTAATATATATTGGAAATCGCTTGAACATGCTAGCTAGATTCTATTACACGGTTCGTGTAGTAGACGCTTACTTTTTATAACGAAAAAAGTTATTTTATGAGCATTATTACGATGCTTGTAAAAGTAAAGTGTAGTCCATCCTAAACATCGTGCCAGCAGGAGCGGTTACACGATTTGGGCAACCGTTAAGCCACATACATATGCGTAAAGGGTGCGTAGGTTGTAGACAAGTTATTTTGTTTACTTGAATTCAGTCGAGATATAAAGAACAGCTAGAGGAAGGATGAAATCTTATAATCCTAGTTTGACTACTAACGGCGAAGGCCTTATATCAGTAAGAATTGACTCTGAGGCACGAAGGTGTGGGCAGTGACCTTGATTAGATACCAAGTTAATCCACACTGTAAACGATGAATACTAAAATTAAATATTATTTTGATTTAATGCAAACGCGATAAGTATTCCGCAACACTAGTATACTCGCAAGAGTGAAAATGAAAGGACTAGACGGTTTCAAAGACCCAGAGTGAAGCATGTTATTTAATGCGATAATCCACGCAGAACCTTACCATTGCTTGTATCCTTGCTTATATCTTTTTATAGATAAAACGGTTAATACCGTAGGGCAAGTGACAGGTGTTGCATGGTTGTCTTCAATTCATGTCGTTAGACGTATGGTTAAGTCCGCTAATGAATGCAAACCCTACCGTTAACTATAAAATAATACTACGTCGTTGCTTTCCGATCTATGATCGGAACATGCAACGAGCGACGATAGGTATTATCATCTTTAACCTTAACGGTGTATTTTTTATATAAAAATAATCCTGGGACTAAGACAAACCTTTATGACCCTTATGCAATGGGCTATAGACGTGCCGCACAAACAACTCCAATGTGATACAAAATTGTAAAATCTCGTTAATCATCAAAAGTTGTTCTGTACGAATTGTAGTCTGAAACTCGGCTACATGAAGAAGGAATTCTGAGTAATCGTGGATTAGTATGCCACGGTGAAGATTCTATTTGAGATGTACTAACTGCACATCACGCAAGGGGAGTGATAGGTTACAAAAGTGGGAGAATTCTCACGTGGTAACAGTCATGACTTTTGTGAAGTTGTAACACGGATGCTGTACGGGAACGTGCAGCAGATTGATAAACACTATTACCCCCCCCCCTTTTTTATAGACATCTATATATATATTACACAGTGAACATAGTTTAATGGTAGAACTTCACTACGTCATAGTGCAAAGTACCGGTTCGAGTCCGGTTGTTCTCGCTTACGAAATAGTCTCTTATCCCATGTTCCCCATCGGAGATGGGAACGTCCAGAGAGAGGTTCCTGGATAAGAGAAGATCTACGATCGGTACGGGGAGGGTTTCCCCGAGTTATCGAGGGGTAAGTTCATTCTCGTCGCTCGTTGCACTCGCAACGACGTACTTTGGGTAGAATGAACTGTACTACCTAGCAGTGGGTACCTCCCCTTGAAGGGGGACACCATGCTATCACCTGATAGCAGGTACCCTTCTAGGTACCCACTGACCTTACGCACCTTTAGAGTGCGTAACTATTAGAGACCTGTTATTATTGGCTAGTAGAGCCAATAATTCCTGTAATAAATAGGATTTAACTTGTTAAGGGTAACAGGTATCCATAACACTACGCCTAAAAAGGTGAATATAAGATTACTTTATTTGTTATTTCCAAAAATGATTTTGCCCTTTGTAAAGCTTTTATAACTAGGTAGATATTCTAGTTCGCTCGGTAATATTATTATCTCCATAGAGATAATAATATGTACTACATCTACTTTGGATTATGATCCAAAGTAGATTAGAGCTCGCGACGAGAGGGATAATAACAAAAAATGAGATAGCTAGAACTCTCGCGTATCTAGAGGAAAAAAAGGATATGCGAGAAATATTTATATACAATGAATTTATCTCTTGTTTTATTTTTAATTGGTATTTTAGGGTTTGTTCTTAACCGAAAAAATATTATTTTAATGTTAATTTCTATTGAAATTATGTTATTAGCAGTTACATTGTTAGTTATTATTAGTTCATTCAGTTTTGATGATATTCTAGGACAAACTTACAGTGTTTACATTATTGCTATTGCCGGAGCTGAGTCAGCTATTGGATTAGGTATTCTAGTTGCATTTTACCGATTACGAGGAAGTATTTCATTAACATCTAACGCTTAATGAAGTAAAAACACTAGTATGTATCTATCTATTTTAGCCTTTCCTTTACTCGGTGCTATGTCTGCTGG
>Ga0115854_10315_pt1 | contig 11534 bp, 8 predicted proteins | sample InSIn2SAF170_FD_83868 | JGI IMG/M metagenome (GOLD analysis project Ga0115854, IMG submission 83868)
CAGAATGGGGAGGCAACTCGCCGCACAAGAGGACGCCCTCCGCCGGCACCTCGCCCGCTCCCCCATCACCCTCCGGAAAGCAGCCCATAGCCTCCGTGGACCCCTCGGCCTCCACCCCGCAATGCAAATGCAATCATCTAACAAGACTGAAAAACCGCCGCCCAAACGTGGTCTTTCCCATGCATGCATTTGTACAAACGTCATAGTGTCGCCGATTAAAAAGTCCCTTCAAAAGGTAAAAGATAAAATATATATACTCGAATAATTTCGTTCTTTTCATCGTCTGATCATAATCGATTCATAGCCCTCAATTACCCCTTTCAACACTTCTTCAATTTCGTCGATATCCTTGTTGTCCCTGCTGTCCTTGTTGATGCTGATGTGCGTAACGTGCGGCCGCGGCCGCTTGTGCCTGGTCGAAGCTCGCACCGTACGGCTGCGAAACTGGTTGTTGGAACTGCTGCTGCTGTTGTACAAAATAAGGGCTCTGTACTTGGTGTGGGCTTGGAGTACCCCATCCTTGCTGCATGCCTTGTGGTACACCCGGCGACATGCCTTGCGGGGGAAAGTAACCTCCCGGCTGTTGGTACATCTGCATTTGAGCTGGATTCGAGTACGCAAATGCTTGCGGATAGCCTTGCGGTGTCCCTATGAGCGTTGGAGTTCCGTAGGCACTCTGCGCCATCGCCAGTTGCTGCATCTCCATCATCTGTCGCTGCTGCGCCGCCATAGTTCTCCGATCAATCTCGGCTTGCATGGCTGTCGTGTTCCGGTTCGACTTAGCCGCGGCCTTCTCCTTCTCACGGTGGTCAATGTATGCTGTTAAGCCTACCGATGATGGCTCTTGTTTCTTTTTGGCATTCTGCGAAAGATCTATGAGCGGAGTACCCGTTAAACGAGCAACCTTCTCCTGCTCCCGCGCAGATAAAGAAGTCGGCTGTTGGTTTAGGAGGGACCCGGCGCCACGAGATTGAGGTCGATCAAGTAGGGGTCCAGCACCGCGAGACTGAGGTCGATCAAGTAAAGTTCCGGCGCCGCGAGACAGGGGCCGGCTCAAGGGGCGACTAGGCGGACGGGCAGCCATACCTTCTGATGTTCGTGGCAGATGAGCCCAGTCACCCGATTGTGGACGGCCCAAGGGTGGAGGAGTATGAGACTTGCTCCTTCCATGAGCATACACGGGCGAATCCCAGGATTGATAAGGAGCAGCAGCACGTTGCGCTACCCACTCATCTGGATCGAGTTTTTGCCTGTCCGGCTGAGCCTTAGGCGACATACTGGGTTGCCAGATAACAGTTCGATTCTCCGATGATTGAGGGGACGCCGAGGAGCTACGCACATGTCCCGCTGCGATTGGCGTCGTTCTGCCCGAAAGGTAGGGTTGGCTTTTCTGCTCTTTTAAAGGGACAAGGTTCTCTTTAGATCGCGAAAGGTTGCTGTCTAGAAGGCCTGGCGTTATGGTTCCGCTAGTGCCGGGGCGTTTAGCATCAGGTGCAAGTGAATACGTAGGGCCAAAATCAATAGAGGGAATATCGGCCGGGATTTCTGCTTGCTTCGCGTGTGGTTGGAAGTGAGCATCGCCAATAGCAAGATCAGGTTTCGGCGTCAAGTCCGGATTTCCAACAAACTTCAAGACTCCGCTCCGGGGACGGTCTTCGCGTCGTTCGGGCAGCTTTCGTGGTTGGGGTTGAGCTTCTTCGCTATACGTGCTTGCGTAATCTAGAGTGGACGTGGAGACTGCATCATCATCATAGCGACTGCTGGACTTGCTGGGATATCTGAATAGCGTCGAATTAGTGTAGTCGAGGCCATTGAGGGCTTCTGGGTCGACTACGTCGTTTCGTAAACTGCCGAGACTTGAGCTTGTTGTCGAGCGATTGTCATATTGCTCTCGCGAGGAAATTGAAGACCGACCTGGTACTGGCTTACGCTGAATGCCACTGCCGCTGCTATCAGGTCGCTGGCGATGAGCAAGCTCTGTAACAGGGCTAGACTGTGGTAGTTCAGCATGCTCTGGGACAGGTGGAGCTGTCGGCTGGAACGTTGTAGGTGATTCATAAAAGTCTGGCTGCTCAATGTACGGAGAAGCAGGAATCGTGGGCAAACGATTACCAGAATGCCCGGATCGGGAGCTGTTGGCGCTCTGCAGGTACTGATCAGCTGCAAAACCACGATTGTTAGCGCTCAGGTGCATTTGGTTCCCGTCCTCCCCACGACGGTCATAATCACCACTTCGCCGACTGTTCAAACTATCTTGACTTCTCCAAGCCGCCGCAGCTCCAGCCACCGCAATGCCGGCGGGAAGGGGGGTATTCGTGGCATCGGCCAGCTGCTGGAGCGTCGCAGGGTCCATCTGCGCACTAGGCTTCATCATAGGCGGAGGATGGTATGGCTGTACCGGAGGTCGCTGGCTCGGTGCATGAGCGAAGGAAGGCGGTGATGCGACAGGACCACGTGGTGGGGCGGTGGGCGCGATTTGGATCTCTGGTAGATTCCGGGCGTCTGGGCTTGGGGCCTCCCCGTCCGAAGTGTACCCTTCGTAAGCCTGAGCACCATTGGCTTGGCCTAGCTCCGGCGGAGGACTGTCATAGTTATTCACATTCGTGCCACGAGCCAATCGGGAAGGCGTGTCTGCCTGATACTGCTTATAGCCATTCGTTTGCTCTGACACTGATCGCTTATGACGAGGCGTTGAAAACGTGGATGTAGGGGGTGCGGAGTCTACACGACGTGGTGGTGCTTGTGGCTCGAATTCCTCGGTACGAGCGGGTGACGGCTGGCGAGTTGACGGTTGCGAGCGTATAGAGCCGCGGTCCTCGAATCTTAGGGTACCGCTGCGAGAAGGAGGCAAGCTAGTGCGGCTCATGGTGTTTCTTCGGCTGGTGGTCTTGCTCCGGTTTCGTGTTGGAGTGGCCGTCATGCGTGTGGAAGTCAGATCCTTCAACTGCTTCCTCCATTGTCTCTCGGACCAGGACTGGCTACCTTCGGCGTGGATCAAACCGACAACGTCCCACATTTCCAGATAGCCGTAACGCCTGTCGTGAGGCATGGCGAACATCAAGCCGCGAGTGTCCAGCACATCCGAAACCAGTTTATTCGGGCGTCCATACAAGGCAAATGCGTCGAACACTGGGAACAGGAATCGAAGCATAATTTCGAAACCAGACACGGCGGGGTGCGTCTCGGGCATGACAAAAACGAAGCCCTCAGTGACGGATTCGGGATTCGAGTGGATTGTGATCTTACCCTCGATTTTCACGAGTGTAGATTGATCGATGAGCGGCTTCGACTGCGGATAGATCGCGTAGCACGAGTATGCCTCTGTGACGGTTGCAATGGGCCGCGTCTTTTTCGTGATCTTCTTCGTGTCGTAAAACTTCATGTCACCCTTGAGTACGACTGGCGACCGATTATAGATGTTCTGCTTCTTCTGCGTCTTCTGGAGCTTGGCATATTCCTTTTCGTCTGGCGGGGTCACGACGCACCAGCACCGGCGCCAGGGAGTGCCTGCGCCGAAGCGGACACGCGCCCAATCTTCGTGCTTCGCACGTTGCCGATCGAGAATGATGCGAATGTTGTTTAGAGTCTTGCCCTTGCCTGCAATCAATGCTCCGGTATACGCCTCCTGCAGCGTCATGTGCTCATACATGGCTAGTCGGATGCCGGCAGTCCATTGAGTGAGGGAGTTGAACGAGTTGAAGTGGAAGAGGTATTTGTTGCTCGCCGCGGTAGAGACGCTTAGAATGTTGTCAAGCTTCTTGCCGTCGCTGAGGACCATGGATGGCATCTGAACAGCTGGTTAGCGAAGGGACGAATGGCGTCATTGGACTCCTTACCATGTGGATTGCAGCATCTGTGAGGTTGATGAAGGTGGGCAGCACTTCGGCGTCGCCGCTGACCTTGTCCAGCTCGCTGGCGTCCCAAAGTGACAGGATAGTGCCCACGAGCTGGGCGAAGCACTCTTGCCATACGCGGTCTGGAGCGGGACGGCCGCCTGCAGTTCTGTTAGTGACACAAGACGGGCTAAACTTGGCAGCGTTGACATACGCGTGTCGGTGTCGTGGAACTTGAGAAAGTAGCCCTCCTGGTACAGCTTGTTCGAGTGACTGTTGAGAAAGGTGAAGATGCGCTGCAGCTCAGGGAGCGTGTCCTGGCCCACCTCCATCATTGGAGGCTGGTACGTCTGAATCATGGACATGGGGCGCGATGACGGTCGTGAGTCCGGGCGAGGCTGCGCAGCTGGGCTGGCCGACGAGAAGTCGGGGCCGTCTAAATTGGTGGTGGAGGACGAGGGGTCCACGGAGGCTATGGGCTGCTTTCCGGAGGGTGATGGGGGAGCGGGCGAGGTGCCGGCGGAGGGCGTCCTCTTGTGCGGCGAGTTGCCTCCCCATTCTGACATGAAAGAGAGTACTGTGAGGGAGCGTAGCATTAGTGAATGTTGGTGTAGCGCGGTACGGTGAAGGGAGGGGTGCGGGAGTGGTGAACGAGGAGTGTGGGCAACTTACCTCTCTTAGACCGAACCATGATGGCGACTGCGCGATTGGGCTACTGTAGGTTGCAACCGGGCAGCCTTCCGCACACAGATTGTCCTGGAGAGCGTCCTGCTTGCGGCGCGTTGGTGTTGATGTTCAGCCACGCAAGCCACGGATGCGCCGGCTCAACGCAAGGGTGGAGAAGGACACGGGGTGAGCAGAGCAACGAAAGCGAGCGACGGCAGGAGTGGAAAACGATGGGAGCACTGGGAAGTTGGGGAAGAGTGAGAACGAGTGGTATAAAGCGAGGAAGAGGACGAGGACGAGCGTGTATGGGAGCGAGCGGAGCACTAGAGGTGCACTTGGGGTGTGGAGCTGGGTGGGCCAGGCTTGGAGGAATTTCTGGGCGAGGCGACAGGGATTTGTGATGACGAAAAGCTCGGTGAGTGGCTTTGCGATCTGGCGATCTCCCAATATCGACGTCGTAAAGCCAGGAACCGGGCTGCTCAGAATGCACCAGCTGTCTCGAAGCGGTCACACGGGTGGGTAGGGTCAAAAAGCAAAGCGTGGCACGCGGCCATAATAGGGAGCGAGCGTGAAGAAAGATGGGCGCGGGTCTGGCGGCCCAGCTTACGAGTCTTTTGTCACCATGGAGCTTTCGTATCCAATAATGCCACGGCGTCGACAGCTGCGATGCTAGTCGAAACAGGCTGGAGGCCATGGCCAGTCACTGCTCCAGCGCGATGACGGCGCTGTAAATTGCGGGAGCTGCTGGAATGCAGCGCCGACGACTGGAGCAACAAGGAAATTTATAGCAGAGGACCGGTTGCAGGCACCGCGCCACAGCGGCTCCGGATGTGGCTCCCTGTCAGCAATCTGGCGGGAGCGGGCAAGGCCTCCATGTCCAGCTGCATGCTCCATGCTCCATGCTCCATGCTCCATGCTCCTTCACGATGCAGCTGTCAGCTCAATCCGGACGTGCTTGGGCCAGCGGCTGGTACGACAGCCAGATGCAGACATGTCCTGCGAGCCAGGCTGCGCGGGCTGACGTTGCGTTTGTCCACGCTTTCGAATGCACGAATGCGATAGAAAGTTTGCTTCACACCGTAGAGTTGGAGGGTGGAGGCTGACCAAGTAGCTACGGTGAGACGGTCACGTGATCACGAGCCTGCGCTAGTCGCAATCGGTCCAGCTCTCGCGCCGCGCTATCACTGCGCAACGTGAAACCCAAACATCACCTCGAAGCTCGCCGTGGTTCATAGGAACCAACACCCCGGACCCTCTCGCTGATTGAGAGGGTCTCTCTCTCTTCGCTCATTCCACTCTATGCTTTTCCCATACGAAGAAGCTGGTATCAGATGACGAGTATCCTCCTGGCCACTTCTACTTGATCGCGTCGCACAAGTACCTCCCCGCTCTGTCCTGCACCTACTTCCCCACATCCCACCACCACCTCGTTGGTCCTACTGCTACCGTCATGGCTTCGTCGCCAAGCTTCCCTTCGTTGTCTCAATCAAGCCTCGCCAGCACACCCATCCAAACTACAACCGTCGTCTCGCAGGCCAGTCAGGCAGAACGGGACAGTAAGAAGAAGAGGGCCAGGGAACACTTCAACAACATCAGCAGCAAGTTTCAGGGATTTAAAGTCTACAATGTGGACTCGCAGGCCTCAGCGCAGCGGCAACCCAAGAGACGCAGACTCGATATGCCAGAACCCACCAGCTTGAGTTCTCAGATAAAGCCGAAACCTACACTCACCCAGTCGACTCCTTACCAAGGCACCGACCTTGGCGATAAGCAATATCGTGTTGAGCCTTCCCGCGATTGGGAAATCGCATATCCATACAGACGTTGCACAAGTAAGTCGTCTCTAGATTGTCCTGACGCTGACCTCACTGACGTGCACTGTTGTCTGCAGTACCGGACAACATTGACATCAGCCCAAACGACACTGTCTTCGTCAAACCCGAGCGTAAAGAGGACATTGCTCCCAATGCTCCCATACAAGGATGGGTAGCCTGGATTCTCGAGATTCGCGGTGGGAATGGCGAACACATATACGTGCGTGTCTACTGGATGTATCGTCCGGAAGATCTTCCTGGCGGTCGCCAACCGTATCATGGCTGGAATGAATTGGTTGCTAGCAACGACATGGCTATTATCAGCGCCGCCACAATTGATGGAAAGGCAGATGTGAAGCATTGGGTAGAGAAGCCTGACGAGGACCAGCGTTTGCGCTTGGACGAGCTCTATTGGCGGCAGACGCTTGATGTCAGCGGGGGAAACATACTTTCGGTAATTTCCCCTTTGCTAGTTGCACCCTTGACTAGTCCTAACTAAGAGACAGGAACTCCCTAAATATTGCAGTGACAGACAGCCCTACAATCCCGACGAGGTCCTGATCAAATGTGAGAGCTGTGGGGAATGGCTCCACAAGTCCTGTGTCGAAAGGGATGCTGTCCGTACTGCCTACGAGACCCATGGCATACCGTACCCCAAACACGCCGAAGTATTTGGTCTGTACACCACGCCTTCCGCCGTCCAAATAACACAGTCGAAACGTCGCCGCTCGTCAGGGGTAATATCGACAAATGTAATCCTAAAGGGGAGTGGCAAGAAAAATCATATCAGAGTGGAAGATTACAAACCATCGTTCTCAGCCAAGGTGACCGTTACACGCAATAGAAGGTTGCGCCTACTTGTCACGGACCGACGGCCAGAAAGCTCTAAACACTCCAAACAGGGTACACTCACCCAGAAAAAGAAACCCAAGCTAGCCTGGGAGGTGCCAGCCAGGTGTTTAACTTGTGGAGAGTTGATTGACGACATGAAGCAAGCGGCAGCCGATGAAGACGAGGAAGACGCAGCAGACAGGATAACTTTAGAGCATCCAGACGCTAATGCTGCTGCGAACGAGCGCACCGAACTCCGAGATGAGAGTACTGAACCGGCTCATGGAGCCTTTGTCGAAGAGTCATTACAAACAGACGAAAATGCCGACTCCGCAAGAGAGGAGGATTGGATGGAGTCTGCTCAGTCCCGTGAGCCCGCTTTCTGGACCCAATATCTCACGTTCACCGAGGCTGAAGCGAGTGCACAGGAAATATGAGCGTCGAGCGTTTAGTCGATATGCATCCTCGTCCTTCTACCCCGTCAACCTTCTCCGCTGGAGTTCGCACGATTAGAAGACTGTTCCGAGTGACATAATGACCCTGCGGTTTATCTTGTGATTTTTAAGGCAAATCGAAGTGTAGTCTACTCTGGAACACTTGGGGCGGCGAGTGCCATATCCTATCACCAGTGTCTGTTTGTGACGAGAGGATACGCTTCAGAGCGTTGGTCAGTCATTTTCATTACGCTTGACTGAGTACGACGGAACGACACCTGGACAAACCCCCGGCTACTGAAGATATGGATTTAGACACGTATAACTGGTATACAAGCATCGTAAGCTTCTGATGAGCTCAATAACGCCCTAGCTTCCTTAAATGAGAGCATGTAAAGGTCAATAGTGTAGGGCTAGGTCTGTCTAGTGGGACGTGAAATAGCTCTAGCAATGCGCTGAGATAATCTAAATCTACTGAGCAAACTCTAATTACAACTGCTACCTTGTGCTGCAAGAGCCGATGTCTTACTTTCCTAGATCATAGACCTCCTATGCGGATTGTAGTAAGGTTGTCTCACATAAGCGCGATGATGACACGGTGTCATGTGACTGTTCCCTGCACCTTGTGTTCACTTAGGTACCTACACTACACTGTTCAAGTTTGTAAATTGGTTACAAGCGGGGGTATATCCATCCATCCCATCCATGCTGTCGGATGAAAAGAACCCACGAACGCCATCGCTATATGCATCCTCACACCCCAGAAACTCCTTTAATGCTATAAATACAAGCTCGAACTTCTTTCCTTCGCTTATTAAGCCCTCGTTATGCTTCTCTACACCGAGTTGACCGAAGCCAGATTGCTAAACCACCTCAGGCAACCTCGAATGATTTCGTTCTCCATTCTTTCTTACTCGGAACACCAAGCAGCTCAGTACACTCACTCAGGAGGCAGTCTATTCCTCCCGATCCCGATCTTGAGCATGAGCTTTCCCCTCCCCGCGCTCCCCGGCACCGGCATCTCCCGCTCGATTCTAGCAAGCGAGGGCTCAGCAGATGCCTGCCTCTTTGACACCCTCTCCTCACCATCAATCTCCTCAGCCGCTTTACGCTTCCGGCTCGCCGAATCGTTAGGAAACCGGGAGAGCAGCTCGGGAGCTAGTTTCAAAGTGATGATCTGACTCCATTTCGGCTTCTTCACTTTAGGTTTCGGGGCGTGGGCTTTGGGGGGTTTGGGAGGCGGCGTAGGTTTAGGGGCGGGCGTGAATTTGAGCGTGGGTGTTGATCGAGGTGTTGAGGTTGCCGTGTGACTGTCTCGCGGGATGATGATGGAGGGGACAGGTGCGGGTGGTGGTGTTGGTGAAACTGTAGGGACTAGTGGTGGTGGTGTGGGTTCTGATACTGGAGCCATTACAGGGTCAGAAACAGGTGCGGCCGCGGGTGCCGGCGAAAGTGTTGGTATCATTTGCTGAATAGGCGGGGCTACTAATTGGAGAACCGGAGACGGCGACTTCGGCCTGGGGCTGGGGCTGCGCGGTGGAGGAGCAGGGGTCTCTAACATCGATGGAGAAACCGCAGGCTGATCTAGAACGGGAGGAACCGCAGGCTGATGTGGGATGGGAGAAACTGGAGGTTCATCTTGGACTAGGGGAGCCATAGGCTGTTCTTGGACCGGCCTGGGTGTCTTTACCTTCTCTCCAACCGGACTGGGCTCCTTAGGCTTAGTCTTCAACTGCAACTTCAAGCCCACCTTCTCTTTCTGTGGCGCGACGAGGGGTTGCTTCTGTTCTGTCCGAAATCTCTCACTGTGATAGAATCGCAGCTGCCCATTTCCAAGATGCTGAACATTCCAGTATCTCGGGTATTTGAGACGGATCTCCAGCTTGTTGACCGGCGTAATAAAAGTCCCACAGATGTCGAGCAACTCGGTGACATCGCGGACGGATGTTTTGTCAGACTCGAGCGCCTTTTGTAGCGCTTTGCGAAGGGATTCTTTGAGTGCCGCGTTCTCGCCGATTTCCAGATCCGCCTTCAAAGCTCGGAGCGCACCATCTAATTTCCGACGAGCGAGGTCAGCTTCGCGAACGGAAGGCCCTTCGTCCTGGTTGACGACTACTAGTCCACCATTCGCATGTTCCGACGGCTTCTCGGGAACGAAGGTATCCCCAATCGCAAGCTGTCCGATCGCGGTAGCGAGGGTACGCAGCATTTCAGCTCGGAAATAGGGACTCGGGTCCGAAGCTATCTCATGGACCATGTACTGAAGAACGCTGTCCTTCTTTACCATGCCTAGCCGCAGAAGGCAGCTCCACGCGTTCAAACGAACATTGTCTGCATTGCCGATTCGGGTGTACTGTAAGAACTCTGAAGGTTTCAGAGGAACATCGTTGCTGATCATCAACATGACGCCGCACTCCAGCGCCGTGGTTGTGTAAATGTTCTGGAATGTTGGGATCCACTCGTCAAGACGCTGGTGGCGGCCCAGTTCCTCGATGGCTTTCCTTCTGAATTCGAACTCTTCTGCTTCTTCTACAATGCTAAGAGTAGGATCTTGATTCGCAATAGGTAATTTGGTGCTCTTAAGGCTTTGCGCAAGACAACGCATGAGCGTAGCGAGGTAGTGATCGTCGCTGTAATCGTTTCCTCGGTTATCGTTGTAGCGCATAGTATCGAGCAGGAACCGCTTCACTTGCATTGGCGCTCTTCCATCCGTATGTTTGATTTTAGCAATTGCTTTAGGAATTGCGCACTGAATAATGTAGGAACTTCGATCAGAGAAATCGTTCGATCGCGTCATAGGTGATCCCGGAATACAATATAGCTCCCGAAAGGCCTTCTCGAGGTGAAAGAAGCCGATCCATTCAAGATTCTCCTTCGCACTTGCGGCCAGAACATCGGCAGCCATAGTTCGAATGCCGTGGAAGTATCGGTGATCCATCAAGGTTTTTACCAAAAAACTAGATATGAGGGGGTGTCCTTCTTTGAGTGCAAGATATTGGATAGACTAGATTGTTAGCGTGAATAAATGTGAAGATGATGTGTACATACCTCCGCCTGAGCTACAACGTCCTTATCCTGTTGCAGCTGCGACACATACATGTACGATGGCATATCGTTGATGTTTGCGCGGCATATCCATTCGAAGTCAGCATCCACCCGGATCCACTCGTACGATTCCTGGTCCATCCTAGCCTCGTCGTCCGGTGACCATTCCGAGATCTTCCACTCGTTGGCCTCTTCAGCTGTCATGAACAAGTCTCCGAGTGAGTAGAAAGTAACATCTTCTTGCGACTCTCCACCTGCATCTAGGCCTTGCGCGGCAGCCGCTCTTTCTTTCTGCAGGCGGTTGCGTTTGAGACGTTTATATTTTGTGTTGTAAGGAATTTCAACCTTGACGGTCGACGAATTGATGTCCACAATATGTTCGTATGGCGTCCCATCAGCTTCGTGTATTCGGATGGTCATGGGGCCTACGAAAGCGGGCCATTCGTTGCTGGGGCGGAATCCGTGTTGTTTTTCTTTAGCCTCCCTCAGAAACTCGTTGGCAGCGAGTGAACGCTCTTCAGTCCGAAGCGTGGGATCAGCTTGAGTTTGCTTGATTGTGAGCTGGATACACTGCTTCCTCTTGTTGAATGTTGGCGAGCATTCAAAACTCGGACATCCAGAACCGTAAACCCATTGGTTAAAGAAGGTATCTAGCTTCTGGTGGCCAACCTTTTCGCAAATGTCGAGGAACGCATCCGTAGAAATAGCACCATTGGGCAATTTCTCGTTTCGAGCGTTGAAAAGTAGGCGATACAGACATCGATCGACGCCGTTCTTTCCACTCTGCTTGACCAGTCTGTTATGTAAGATGGAGAGAATTACAAGGGCTTTGAGCTCCATGAATTCGAATTCTCCAGGATCCAACGCAAGGTAGTCGCCAAGATCGAAAAGTGAGGGTCGCCTATTGTCTA
>Ga0115854_10316_pt1 | contig 11519 bp, 12 predicted proteins | sample InSIn2SAF170_FD_83868 | JGI IMG/M metagenome (GOLD analysis project Ga0115854, IMG submission 83868)
AGGACCTACAACAAATCTGTTACGGTGGCACTCAGCTTTCTCCAACACCACTGCCAGTCCGGGCGCAGTTTCAGGTCCGAACGACGGCGAGCTGAGCTCTGTCCTGCTTCTCGCCTACGTTCTAAAGGGCCATGCTTCGCCGTCTTTATTGGAGACATATACACAGGAGAGACAACCTGTAGTCGCCAAAATCGTACAGCAGGCCTATTCACGGATGGTGAACAGAACCTTCAACGACAAGTCTGTCCCTCATGACCAAGAACTTCCAGATGACACATGCGAAGTGGGCTATAGATATACGAGTGGTGCCATGATTACAGCAGATGTGGAGGGCGCAGCTGAATATTTCGAAAATCCCTACCAACCATTGGTCCTACCAGGCTCAAGAATGCCACACGTCAGGCTGACAGACTCATCTAAGAACGGAACCACATTGTCCACGTTAGACTTACTCAAGCAGAACTTCATCCTGATCAGTACTGAATCATCCTCCCCATGGATAACGGCTGCGGCAAAGCAATCTGTTCCAGTGGACGCTCACGTTCTCTCGAAGGACTCTTATCCGATAAGCGACCCGGAGGAAAGGGTCAAGGGCCTCTATAGATTGGGCTCAGGGCACAGCGTCTTGGTCCGTCCTGACGGTTATATTGCATGGAGAAGTGACTTAGAACCTGTCTCGTCGAACCACGACGATGCCTTTGACAAGGTTCTGAAGAAGATTCTGTGTAGATAAGTTTTCATCTTCTTCGAGCTTTGGGATATAAGATATCTAGGTATATCTCATTCATATCAGATGCTTTGAATTGACATCTGACGTTCTTAATCACGCGAATCCTTCAGCTTTCCATGTTAGAGGTCTGAATTCGTTATTACTGTTGGCGGTATCACATATATCCCTATCTGGTGACTATATTATACATCGGATCCTCAATCTGGATGTTTGTCTTGGCCGGAAGCTGCAAAAGCATCTCCACTAACATTCCCTTCACCTTACTCAACTCCTCTTTAACCCATCTAGCTCCTTCTGCGCCAGTTGGGAAATTCTCTTGCAACACGTGCCCCCACTGCATCATGTGGAGACCATCAGGCCCCGTGGATCTCTTCCAGAATAATGCCTGATGCTACAGCCAGGTCTGCGCGGTGGCATCTGGCATAGACGCGAACACTTTCCGAAACGCAAGGGTATTTGTTAGCGCAGTGTCTTTCGTCCTTCATATATGCTCGCGACACGAGAGGCTGCAAATCAAGATCGGGTCAGTGGAGTGGGCATGGGCTTCAAGATGCTACTCCCAGCAGAAATCGAGAGACTCACATGCTTGACTGTCTTCGCCAGGGACGGCTGATTTCGAAACCACTGCACATCCAGCTGCCAATCCTGGGCCGGTTCACGAGTAATCCAGAATCCTTCCAGCTTGGCTTCACAGTCCTCCCTTACCTCAGCCATACAACTATTGGTCAATTCGGATTGTGGGGAGTAAGGTTCTCCAAGACGCTTGCACTTGTGGGTTACCGCCTGCGGCCTCCAGCACAGCCTCATCGGGCGAGAGGTCCCACTTGATTGGTTGGCTCGGGTTATGGAGAAAGACTCGGTTTGTCAATTCGTCCTTTGCTGTCCTTTTGAGACGAACTAGCGTAATAGAGTTTTATGTAGGTTGTGGAAGACACTTGAAGGGCTGACTGGTGTGCTCGGGTTGCGGAGAATGAACACCCTTGAGAGAAGCTAATGAGCTCTCTGATGTCTGCTATGCAAAGAACCTCCTACCAAACGATCAGTGATATATATCTTCTAATGTTTTGGGTTAAAAAAGCACGAGCGATTTCTGCAGAATATTGTCGTGAAGTCGTATAAGCATTCCATCATTTCATCCTCAAATCCGTCGAAATTGCCAGAAAAGAGCCAATCCTTTCTGTTCCGAAACACGAAATCGCCCAGTCAGGAACTTGGCTCCATAAACCAGAACCAAACGGAGCATCAATCTGCAATAACAAGATGGGAATCAGTTACACGGCCCTGGTATTCATTATTATCGCTGGCGCAGCCCTTTCCCTCGTTCTAGCTTACGCAGTTTGGCGGCTTTACTGGTACAATCCTCGTCACGAGACTGGGTCGGCGTTGAATATGTCGGACGAACAGAAAAAACATATCCGCAGTGTCATGAACAGGAACAAGCGGGCTTTGATTATGGAGTCCCATTACCGAGTTTGATGCAGGCCACCGACTCTCGGTGTAAATCGAGTCATATTTTCACGATGTGCTCGGCCTTGGACCACTGGAAAGCGTCATTTTGGTACCATCGATTTAGAATGAGGTGGCTACACAATTGACCATTGTTGTCTTTGAGCTCGACCACCTCTTGTCGATATACTCGACTGCTTTCTGGGGGCAGATCGCTGCTTAGAGCTTGTGCATGGTAAACTCCATGTTCGGAACCTGACTCTTCAACACCGATAGTCCTTTCAGCCACCACGGCCATGGGCTCAGCCTTCCAAATGTTCTCAACCTGTGGTCCATTCCGAAGCAAAACAACAGCTCGACGACGAATGCTTGGCTGGCGGCATTTTATTGCGATGAAGTACAGCGAAGCGATGACCCGAGACTCGAGCACGAAAACTGGACGCACCTCCGCTCTTGTGGCCGCAATAACATGATCAGCGTGCTCAATCATCAGTTGGAAGTGCTGAAAGAACTGGTCATATGCCGTCTCGAACGTACTCAAACAAGCGGAGAGCCAAATAAAGTATTGGCCGTATGCGAGAAGCAGGACAGAGCTCAGCTCGCCGTCGTTCGGACCTGAAACTGCGCCCGGACTGGCAGTGGTGTTGGAGAAAGCTGAGTGCCACCGTAACAGATTTGTTTGTAGGTCCTCTTGTTGTGTAACAATGTCCGATGGTGCTATCCATTCTTTTCCGTACGCGTTTTTCTTCGCGTTGACATGCTGAACGAAAGCCTGGGTCTCCGTGACTAGGGCATACAGCTCTTCCCTGGCGTCAGATAGTGAATCAAAACGTCCTGCAGCAGAGTCTAAGGTCAACTTTGGGCGAGGAACAAGTAAACCGTGTGACATGGTCTCGTGTCGCAATAAAACGCGTATCCGGTCTTCGAGTGATCTTTCACTCAGTGTTGTGCTAGAATATCCACAGTATTCGGTGGTTACTAGTCCTGCCATGCCAACTGCTCTCTGATACAAGGTGTACGCTTCAACAATATTATCTTGCAGACATTCAATGCTTGTATAGAGTATGCATGTGATGAGCGCGAGGGAAGACCATGTCTTCTCGCTTTTGATGCGCTCCTTCACACCTGCGATAGACTTACCGTACCAGATCAAAGCCTTGCGATGGTTCCCATCTGTGACGGGTGTCTTTGTGCTGCCTGGCAACACGGGAGCGGTAGAGTATTGCGGATACCGGATGAGAGACGACATGGCAATGACTGCATTCCAAACCAGAGGTTCGATGCGACTGAGCTGTGGGATTGTTTGGTGCCAGAAGTGATCATCAAGGATTCGTGTAAATCCAGGCAAGACTCGTCGAATGAAAAATTCGAAAGACTGTATTTCTAAAGGATCCGAATCGCCGTAGAGATCCGGATTGCAGATTGTATTAACCTGCCGGGGTGAAGTAGTGTGCAATAAGGTAACACCGCCTTGGTAGCCATCACATTGCCTACCGGTACTTCGACATCGCTGACAGAAAGGTCGTTGTTCGTCACACTTTACTTTGCGAATCTTACAAGTGATGCAACCATTAGTGGACTTTCTGCTCCCAAGTCGTCCCTTTCTTAATGAGTGTGGTAGCATTGGAGGCAGTGCTGCTTAGTGACGGGTCAAGTGTATAGAATTAGTATCTTAGAAAGGATACTCTATTGTCTTAGAAGTGTTCAGACGCTAAGACCATAATTTAGCTAGCCTCGAGTAAGGGGAAGAGCGCTTCGATCGCAACCTGGTCGTCGAATTGACCTCGGTCGTCAATAAACCCTTGCCATACGTCCCTGTTCTTCCGCGAACTCTCACGTAGACATTCGTGTCGGGTGCCAGAATCTTTCGCCGCTTGAAAGTTGTTCAGATGAACCAAGCATCGTTGGTGCGGTCCTGCCTCCTGTGGTACATGAACAATGAGCCGAGCCCTCGAATCACTCTAGAGCTGCCTCTCCAATCAGCCATGAATGCGTACATGGTGGGCTGCACTCACGTGATGTTGCTTTATACCTTCTCAGTACTTTCTCAGCCATGAGACGCGAAATTATGAGTTCAGGCAACAAGGCCAATATTGCCGAGCACAGAAAGTATGACGAGTTCTCAGTATTGCGACTCTAGTGACTCTTGTTCAAATGATCACGCTGTTATGCTCCAACAAGGATGACTCCTTGTGTCGCTTGAAGCACAAGTCTCTCAATTCAACTCTAGGACCTCATACCCTCTCGCAGCTATGTCCAACCTTCAACAGATGCTCTTCTACTCACACACCAACATCCGCTCTTTACGAGAATTAACGCATTTAGCACGGTTACGGCATAAAGGATGAGAAGGAAGACAGGAAAGATATATGCACGAAGAACGACTATTAGAGGCAAGCAGAGAACCTAAGGAAAAGAGATGGCATCCATCTTTACCTATCAAGATGAACCACATAGGGTACACTCACCCTGGTCCACTCCAGGAAGCAGCACGCCTCAGATTGCAATTCACGTCCAGAACCAGATGGAATCGTCAAGACCTATCGATGACATTAAAATCACGAAGCTCGAACCAGAGAAACATGATGGGCCTATAGAGTACAAGTTGCATCTTTTGCTGCGATGGCGCAGAACATTCACATTTTCGTCTACCACTTCACCGACGCGAGTATCACAGCAGGTCAAGTTTGAACCACCATCCGGATTGCCGCAGCCCACTGTCGATATAGCTCAACCGCGAGCGGCACATCAACCGTCGAGTCACAGCCGACAGGCAAGGTTGCAACAACTAACCACGCAACTTTTATGGCGGTTACAGCAGTCCTCACCCTTCCACTCCTCCTCAAACGCCAAGCTCGTACTTCCCGTCCTGCCCGAGGCTACACCTCGACTGGGCATTCCTGATCGACCCTCGAAACTGTTACCGGGTCTTGAAGAGAGTCAAGGAGCCTTGTACGAAATTGGCGTGGCTGACGATGGAACCCTGGTGGGATTGGCAGATGAGGAACTGGAAGAGAGCTTAACGAACTTGCGTGCTATGGCCGCTAGTTTAGGCTGTGTTGTTGATGTTCATCGTCGTGTCATTGTCGGACACTGTACTTGGCTCGAAGATGGTACGGACGGTCAAACAGTTACCCACTCAAGCAAGCTGTGGGTTGCCGAGGTGCTGGTGAGGCCTGACAATAAAAGCGTTGAGGTTGTGCCCACCAATGCGAAAGATGCATTGCAGGCGTTCGATCTTGATCATGAGACCGAGGTGATGCAAGGTGCTGTGCACGACAGTCCGAAGGAGTATTTCAGAGTCGCTCTTGTTGGTGCTAGTGCTGCAGGCAAATCTTCATTGTTGGGTACTCTGACTACATCCGTGCTAGACAATGGCAGAGGTAAGAGTCGTCTGTCATTGCTCAAGCACCGTCATGAGATCGCCTCGGGAATCACTAGTTCAGTTGCACAGGAGTTACTGGGCTATGATTGTGTTCCTCTCACCCAGAATCCTGTTATCAACTACGCCGTCGGCGACATTTCCTCCTGGCCTGATATCCACAACCTCGCTGACCGTCTTGTCTTCCTCTCGGATTCTCCCGGCTTGCCCCGTTACTCCAAGTCAGCTCTTCGGGCACTGATATCCTGGAAACCAACTTGGGCTGTGCTTTGCATTCCAGCTGACGAGCAGTTCGATGGACCCACAGCAGCCTCCGCCAATACACCGAACCCGGCTATTGTAAACAACAATACTCATCGGGCTGATGAGCCTAATTTGTCACTGGCTTATCTGGAGCTCTGCCTGAGATTAGAGCAGCCATTCGTCGTTGCTATCACTAAAATGGACATGGCGACCAAAACTGGCCTTCGACAGGTTCTGGCGAACGTTTTGTCCGCAATCAAGGGAGCTGGGAAAACGCCGATACTTATGAACTCGCCAACCGCCTCAACGTCGAAGAAGGACGCCATAGATTTTGCAACGAAGATTAGCAGGCTTGTGCTCGATGAGCAATCATCTACAAAGGACAAATGTGCTGCGCTTGGACATTTCGATCGAGCGTCCCATGTGCCAATAATTATGACCAGCGCTGTGACCGGATCAGGGATACCAAGCCTGCACGCTATGCTTCGAAGCCTCCCACTCGACACGTCTAGGGAACTCAGCAGCATTGCCATTGCTTCACAAGGGAAAATCGTTTTCCGGACGGATGAGGTCTTCGCGATTCCGCCCTCGAAGGTCTACTCAACACCAACCGAGCGTGCGATCAATGATAGTGGAGTTGTGCTTTGCGGTCTTCAAGAAGCAGGGTCGATTGCTCTTGGCGACACATTACTCCTTGGTCCTTTCTTGGTTGATTCTGATCATGACGACGTTTCACGTGTCCGGACCTTGCATAGAGCTTCGTCACACAACGGCAAATCTCCATTGCATTCGTTGCCTAGATCGTTGTCTGAAAACTTCTCAAAATCCTTACATATCAATACGCACGGCCGGCAGCAATCTAGGACGGAGCTTGACCCGGAAGCAACATATGTCATGGTACGCGTTGTGTCCCTCCGTAATCTACGTTTACCAGTCACGACCATGCACGCAGGAGATACGGGTACTGTCGGCATCCAGCCTGTGGAATCACATTTGAGTCTGCAACTGAACAAGGCCAGGAAAGGCATGATCCTTACCGCATTGTGTGATCCAACGCAGCTCAAGGGCTACCGATCGTTCGCAGCACTCTTCCCATACTCGGACTTTGAAAGCTCAGCATCGCCTCCTCTCATCCTCGGTGGCCATGCAATCGTCTACATCAACAGTATTCGAGCCTCAGTCAGAGTGACAGCCGTCGCGCTTGACGAAGCCAACCAACATCGACGAAAGAGCCATAACGGTCATGCGCCTCATCACGAAGAGTTGTTCTCATTTGAGGACGACGACGATGACAACAATTCCGATCAAGAGGCATCCAGCAAGAACAACAACAATAATGATATGAAGGAAGGGAACAAAGTCCACAATCAGCGTTTGAAGATTTCATTTCGCTTCGTCAGCACAGTCGAGTTCTTGGAATTGGACGATCAAGTCCTAGTGGTACCAAATGTCAGCGCGGTCGGTCCAGTGACTGGTCTTGCGTCCACGTCTACAATATCTGGACTCTCAGGGTTTGTGGGGAAGGTATGTGAAACGCATACACAAAACGTTTCAGCGCGTATTGAGAAAGATGGTCAGTTCTGCTAAGCACCGATGAGCCTATGCTCCTCGGGATAAATCGCAGATAGTTATGAATGCCAGCTGCATCACACGGTATAAATGCATTACTGCATAAGCCTTTGCTTCAAGGTAAATCGTAGGATTGCATGGTGAGTATGCGAGAAGTGCCACGTTGGATGGAGCTCAAATTGCTCAATAAAAGCCAAAGTCCAAGTGGGTTCTGGACACGAATTCTAATGAAGCATTGAACTACAGTGTTCCCATCTGTGGCAGAGAAGCATGAGAATGATTACTTTCAGTATTTGAATATGATCAACCTTTCATCCTTCGTATAGCAGCAGGGACGTGGCAAGGAAGGCTATCATGCAACCAGCAATTTGAAATACAGAGTAGACGAACCCAGGAAAGCTTAACGAATGTGTGTATTCAAATCACAGCTATCACTACCCAAGTTTCTCTCTAGACGTGTTCCGTTCTTTACCTCAAAGCTCATTGTTGAGTTCGATTTGACCTATTCCGTCGTCTATGCCGCAGGGATTTCCAGCTTCCTCGATTAAAGCTTCCTCGATCACCTCACTGATAGTCTTGCCTTTGCGGTATTCATATCCGATGAATGCACTTTCCTTCCTCATCTGCATTGCCATTTTGCCACAGTTCGCATCACGAAGAATCTTATCTCGAGGCCGCTTCTTTTCTTTTGTCTTCTTGTTCGTGACGTGATTCAAGACAGACGACGGGAGCCTCCCAGCACTTTCGTCGATCGGTGTGGCAGGCACAATACCTTGCGCTTCTTGTTGATGATTGCTTGGTGAAGCTTGCGTCGTCTCACGAGGTTCTGCCGGCACGCCTTCGCTAGTTGTGGCACTGTCGATATCTGAAATGGAGTCGTCGTCGTCAAAGTATTTCGTATCTTCCCAATCATAGACACGTGGAATGAAGGGTGGATAGTAGTCTTGCATATTTTCCCAAGGAATGCCATGAAAGAACGAGTGGCGTTTGAGATCTTCAGCATCGTTAGCGTACACGAAGTGACCAGCGTAGTTACGGTGTGTCTTGTCGACAAGCTGTAAGCGAGTGACCCCCTGAGAAACGGTCAGCAAGTGCTCGTCATGTATGAGTTGTGCCATACTCCATAGGTCTTTCGGGTATAATCGTTGAGCTCGTATCGACGACTGCAAAGCCGATGCTCCTTCTCCACAAGCAATCTGCTTATGATATCCAACGCTTCGACGGAGGGTGGCTTGGACACTTCGAGAAGCTCGTTCGGAAATTTTAAAGACTCCTTATGCTTCAGGATCTTCAACTTGGTCTTGTGACGATCTTCGCAGGCGAAAGGCGTAAATCCTAGCAAGACAGGATTGGTTAGCAAATTGGCACAAGTGTAAATGGCCTGAACAAGGAATGAGTGCTTACCATATAGGCATTCGAATATGATAATGCCGACAGACCACCAATCACACCGGCCGTCATATGAATCACCCCTGATCACTTCGGGTGCCATGTACTGGCTTGTTCCGACAACTGACCGTGCAGTCTTTCGATTCTGATTCCGGTTGCGCCAATCGATCACCTTCTCGTCCGATGCAGCAAGGAGCTTGTCATCGGAAACGGTTGAATGCAGATCGTGGAGTTCGTCCCCTGCTGCCTGGCGTCTCTGTTGCCGAGCAGCTTCTCTTTGATCCTCTGCATCACCTGCGACATCAACTCCAAGAACTTTTACGAGATTGTGGCGTTGCTTGTAAAAGTACTTCTGGTCATGCTCCTAGCAACCGTTGAAGGCTAGACCAAAGTCGGAAATCTTCAGATGACCATCGGCACCGATGAGAAAGTTGTCTGGCTTCACGTCTCGATGTATCCAATTCATCTTGTGTGCTTCCTCGATGCAGAGAACCATTTCAGCCACGTACTATTTGGTGATCTGCTCGCTAAGTGTACTTTTGCGGATGAGCAAGCTGAGAAAGTCTCCACCGATGCAGAAGCTCATGACGAGGTAAAGATGTTGACAGTCCTGAAATGCGGTGATGAGCGGCACAACCCATTTCGAGCCTTCAGCTGCAACAAGGAAGTTCCTTTCAGCTCTCAGGTGGCCTTCTTGGGTGTTACGTAGCATATCTGCCTTTCGTATGACCTTCATGGCGTAGACCTGCTTGTTGGTCGGTAATGTCTGCTTCTTTGGATGCATAAGGCCCTTGGCCAGGGTAATCATCGATGGCTTGCGACTTGCAGATGGTCCGAGGAAAGGTGGTTCAAAGCGATCGTGTGCCTGAATTCCCAACTCCATGTCTCTGACAAGGCGTACTACGCCGAAGCTTCCCTTCCCTGGCACCACCATTGTCAGCTCACCCTCAAAACAGCATATGTGCACATCAGAGATTGAGCTTACCTAAAACTTTGATCACCTGGTAAGCACCGATCTTGATTGTTCGGCAATCGTTTTGACGAAGCAGGCGATTACGACGCAAGGCCTCACTTTCGCTCTTCGCCCAAGTGCGCCAAATTTTATGTTTCATATCTGTTGGCAGCTCCATTCTTGTCAGTCGTTTCTCGAGGTCATGCTGTCTCTTGGATCGTGGTGAGTCCTGGTGCAGCAAAGCATTGAAATGTGCCTCGAAGAATATCCTAGGTAAATGAGTAACATCCTTGTGATCAGTCCTAAAACTCACTTGGCTGCTGCTGTGGCCTCGATGGTCTTTACTTCACAGAGACTCAGCACAGTGCCTGAATTGCGGGAGGCTATGTCTGCATGGGTGCAGACCTTCTCTGTGGAGGGTGAGCAAGGGCCTTATCAGGAGGATACTGAGGCGCTGGGTGTTTACCTGAGGCGAGTCGTCCTGGATGAGGGTGACATGAGTAAAGCACAATCCGTGCTGGATTGGTTGATCTATGTAGTGAGAGACTGGCCATTCCCCACTGATCATATCCGAGCTGCATGGCAGGATGCGATGTCTTTCCTGAAAGCAGAGGCTCAGCAAGCTGTGAGAGAGCGAGGACTGGCACCTCTAGAACTTGGGTAGGTCATACCTAGGTAAACTACGCTGCATCACTCCTGCCCGGCCTCATAGTGCAATGATCCCGCCTTCCTGCTCAATTGCCACCTGAAACAGTAATTCATGTCATTCACTTCTCTCTGGCTTTCGTCTTGTTCACCTCCACTCATCTCCACGTTTATCTCTTTTGGTGGCTCAAGTACACCTTGTACACTCTATCGTGTATTCGATGTATCATTCTTCACCATGATTCCCGTTGACGTTCCTCGAGAACGAGGCCGGGCACCATCTCGTCCACGAGTGAACCTTCTGAACCTGCCAAGCTTTGCCTACTTCGTTCCCCCTGCTCGACTTCACCAGGGTCAATCGTCATTGGGCGCTGTCCACTCAAGCAATGTCAACATACGACAGAGACTCCAGCGGAGTGTCTCAAGCATCAGATCATTCTTCAAGAGCCGGACTGGTGGGAGTGATATTTGTGGTAGCGACACTACTACGCAGGGACTACTGGTCTCGCCACAGGATTCACAGGCAGAATGGGGTCCAAGCACCACTATTATCAAGAATCCGTTGAGGCTGCACCAAGATACCACTCCACCTCCTGACCTTGATGCTTACTATTTGACGGATCCTGTTCTTCTTCACGCCGAGCAACAAGCTGTGTCCCCAGACAATCTAGTCTCCCGGCACTCCTCGATACGTCGCAAGCTCTCCACGAAGCTACTCAACAGCTTTCAGAACAGCGCTACGGTAGTTGTGAAGCCTGAGTTACGAGCTCGTCCAAGCGTCTATGCAATATGCAATGCACGACCCTCTGCTTCCTCGTCCTGTTCTTGGAGTCATAGCTCAACATCAACGACGCAGCACAATAGCTCTACTCCACCCACCTCTGATGGCATGACTACAGGCACGCCCGGTTCAATTCTTCGACACGAGCCTGACTTGGCAGACACGAATGATCAACTTCTCTTTTATATTGAGCAAAGTAACAACCAGAGACAACTTTCGACCATTGAAGAATTAGGCGACAACTGTATTGCAGCAATAAAGACCATCGAGGCCACAGCAGCAGCCAAGTGAGTTTTAGGACTGATCACAAGGATGTTACTCATTTACCTAGGATATTCTTCGAGGCACATTTCAATGCTTTGCTGCACCAGGACTCACCACG
>Ga0115854_10319_pt1 | contig 11491 bp, 10 predicted proteins | sample InSIn2SAF170_FD_83868 | JGI IMG/M metagenome (GOLD analysis project Ga0115854, IMG submission 83868)
CTACTTACAGCCAAGATGCCAATTATCTAGAGTATATGTGGTCCGTCGTAGAGCGGGTACCATGGTATTTATAGCAAGAGGTATCACAACCCCCAAACCCTCGCCCTTCTCGGCCCCAACGGCTCCGGCAAAACCACACTCCTCTCCCTCCTGACCTCCGACCACCCTCAATCCTACAGTCTCCCCATCAAATTCTTCGGCCGCACACGTCTCCCCTCGCCCGGCAAACCAGGCCTCTCCCTCTGGGAAATCCAGTCCCGCATAGGCCACTCATCGCCCGAAATCCACGCGTTCTTCCCCAAACATCTCCCGCCTCGGCGCGTGCTGGAGTCCTCATGGGCAGAAACATACGCTAGCAAACCCAAACTCACGCCCGAACGAACACGAATGGTCGATACATTCCTGCGGCACTGGCAGCCTGAACTCAGACAGGATAGTCCTGATCGTGGAGAAAGTCTGGATTGGGCATCCGATAAATCAACGCACGCTTTCTCAGTCCTGCCCTTCAGCGCACAGCGTCTCCTGTTACTATTACGCGCAATCATTAAACAGCCTGACATCGTCATCCTGGACGAGGCGTTCTCCGGCTTGTCCGCTGAAACGCGCGACAAGGCTATGTCGTTCATCGAGCATGGCGTTACGGATACAGATTTCAGCGGTCTTACCTCTGCACAAGCTCTTGTTGTGGTCTCGCATGTCAAAGAAGAGATACCGCCTGTGGTCGACGAGTGGCTTCGTCTGCCAGGCGAAGAAGAGGTCGTTGAGCATGGCCGTGACGTCGAGGGCGGACGAACGGCCAAAGGCGGTATCAGGACGAATGAAGGGTGGATGAGGGTTTGGGGGTTGTGATACCTCTTGCTATAAATACCATGGTACCCGCTCTACGACGGACCACATATACTCTAGATAATTGGCATCTTGGCTGTAAGTAGACTGGAGTCTTATACAGAAAAAGCATAACTATGGGAAAGATAGATCGTAAAGTATATACCAGAAATCATAAATATATATGTGGTATCTGACGAGATATCGAGAAAGGACTATTGCTAGCCAACCATAATCTTTCCACCATCCCGTCTTCGGTCGTTAAATACCTGGGGTGCTATAACGATAGATCCAGATGCTTTCCAAAGCCGCTCAAATAGCTCAACAGGCTAAATAAGAGAAGAAACAGGTCATCTCGTCGTTGCAAAAGTGGTAGAGTACATGTCAAAACAACAAAAGAGCTTTTCGACTTTCTTTCACGACTCTCGCGATTGCAGAATTAGAGAAAGATGACACGATACCAAAAGGACAGGGTTTTGCAACCAGAAATATCGCGGTCATTCTGACTCTTCCATGACAGATCGATCGCGAATACTACTAGAGCGGTCTGGAATCAAGTGGTAAGGAATGCTGAAGGCGGAAGCACTGCTAGCCTGGCTGCGCAGGCTGGACTGGCGGCGTAAACCACGCCCAGTGCCACCACTGCTGCTTTGGTGTGAGTGGTGAGATTTGGATTGCGATTGTGATGTGCCGGATTGACTAGATTGTGGATCCGCCGAGTTTGCTCTTTGTCTCGACGATGAAGCCTGGGCAGATGAAGCTTGGGATTGTCGTGGTGATGAGACTGGTATGGGGAAACTGGATAGAGAGACCTCGCCGGGACTAGGTGGCACAGGTTGATGCTGCTTGGTGAAGCGTATGCCATTGACGTGTAGTGGTGGCGGCATTGGCAAAGGTTTGTTCAAGGCCTCAGGGTACATAATGGATGGACCAGGACCATCCAGCTCTGCACCTTTGCTCCTACCACGACCTTCAGTGTTCAGCACCGAAGCCTTAGGAGTAATGCCATTGGGCATATTTTCGGTATCCGACATTGTTGTGAGAGAATGATAAGTCGTGTCAGATCTAACTTCCTTCGTCGTGTCATCAGGCGGTGGCGAGACAGGTGGTGAGTTTCTGACCTGAGCAAAAATAGTTGATGGAGCCACGGGTTTTCCATCGCTGAAAGAGAAGTTGTGTTTTGGAGTATTGGTTCTTGACGACTGTACGAGTGGCGCGGGAGAAGGGTTCGGGAGGAAGTTCTCATTCAAGCTCTCTTGAAGCCGAATCAGAGCAGCGCGAGCTTCGGCCTGCTTCTGAGCGAAGCCGGACTCATCGAAACTTGATTGGTATAGGCTGGGCTTAGGGCTCCTCACCGAGCTTCTGCCAGTGTTAGGATCATGAGTTGCTGACCTATTCCGTGTACTCCTTGCAGACCTGGGCCTTCCCTCGCTGTTTAGCGAGGTGTTTTTGGTAGCACTTGTACTCGGAGTTATGGTAGTTGTGCTTGCAAAGTCGCGGGCAGTTACGCCAAAGACTTGACTCGGATCCACAATCGCAGTTGAATGAAGGTTGCCAGGCACTGTATGCACTCTGGGCTGTCTGGGTTCATCCCTGGCTTGCACCGAAGGTCCGTCAGCGTGTCCCATTTCTGCTGGATTGTTGTGAGTCGGCTTTTGTTCAGCCATGGAGACGTCTCTGACAGCAGTTCTTTGAGAAGCTGGTTTAGGTGTGGATACCGTGGAGCGTGGCTCCTGTTGAATTACAGCTTCCTTTTCTTCTTCGTAGTAACTATCGTTTGAAAAATGTTGTTCACTTTGAAGGTGCTGTGCAGTCTCTTCCGTTGTTTGTGGACCAGCTGACACGACGAGATTCCTTGTTCCAGCAGCAACGGACTTGACAGGCGATTCTAAGTAAACACTCGCACGAGGTGGCAAAGATGCAACAGTGTTGACGGGTGAAAAGGCGCTCGTTAGAGGAGTATGGCTTGATTGTGGCACTGATGACCGTGGCACAGCTTGTGTTTGTGGCTGCGAGGGCTCCGTTTCAGCAGAAGGCGATACCTGCTCTGCGAGTAGTGAATCTGTTCGCGGCGCATCTGTATCAATCTCGGACCTCGGACTCGTCATTATGGCACCTTGCATTCTTCGCATTGTGTCAAATTTCGCTTGCTCTACAACTGGGGACGAGCTGTAGGTAGACGCAGCAGACGCTTCAGAGAAGACATCTGAGTCATTGCCAGTAAGGTCCATAATTAAACGATGGGGGAGGTTTATCGCACGCCTGACTGACGATGCATTGCTCAAACTCGATGGCGAACGGACAGAATAATCGATTCGAGGTGTGACATTTGTGCGGTTCGCCGACATCGACATAATTGGTCGAGATGGTTGGGGATGATCAGTGTATCGATTTGGCATGATCTCCGTTGGTGAGAGCTGATATTTACGCAATACATCATCTCGCTCTTGTTGCCTAGAAGAAGGACCTGGGGATCTGACGGCAAGTGTCCCTTCTGACATGTCCGTCGATGCAGTCCCCTTACGTTGTGAGTTCTGCGCTGAACTGCCTCTTCCAGTGCCGTGTGCTCGTGTATCCGTCGATGATCCATGAGACCGTGGCTGCGCATCCCACGTTTGACCATTCGGCAAACGGGAGTAAGCATCAATGGAGTTGGGTATATGTTGACCCGGCGCTTCGACACCTTCAGATACTGGTGACTGATCACTCATTCTGCTGCTGCTGGTATAAACCGAGATTCCGGTATGCATATCATCGAAGTCTTGCCGCGGGCTCGCAATGGGTGTTTCGAGACTACTACTGCTAGGCAATGGTGGGAAAGCATTTCTGGCGGCAACCTCCTCCGCATACTTTGATGCCGTGCTGGAATGTAATTGAGTGTTTCCCTCAAGGGCAACTCGAGCCAGGTCTAGGTTCCGTTCCGCAATGTCCTCATTATACCCTGTCGTTGGACCCTTTCCGTTCGCATTGGAGATGGAGAAGATGTCAATGTAACGAGGGGCCTTTTGCCGGCGATTATTTCTTGTGTAGTATTCTGCGGATTGTCTATACTCTTGTTCTGCCCTGGCTACGGCATCGGTAGCAGCGCGGCTGACTGCCCTCATGAGACTACCATTCTCGGACGTTTCTGGTCGAGATGCGGAAGTTGACGGTCTCGAGACACTGACCAGTACCGGAAGTCTTTTGCTGCTCGAGGTAGGTCTCCTAGGGCTGGTCGGGGTGGACTTGGGTGCGAGTTGGCCGTTGATTTGGTCCATGGAGCTGCCTGGCCGGGCATAGGGTGATCGTGGACTGCCATTGATGGACCATCCACCAGTCTGATCAGTGCTCTGGCTTTGACTCTTCTTGAGATTGCGAGGACTGGAATCGAGCATGCCATCTGCACCTTTGCTCTTGCGTCGGGTCCATAGCCTCTTTATACCAGAATCCATGCTGTTGTTCGACTCAAACGCTCTGCCACTTCGACCTCAACTTTTCTTGATTTAGATGTGACCCGTGGCCCGGCTCGTAACATTTCCCACAGCACACATGATTAAGCTGTATCTTGTGGAGAGGCCGACAGAGGTTTGCACATCCCCAAAGGATATGGCTTATTGCATGGGAGAAAGGGTCGGGCCCGTGAGGTCAAAGCTACGATAGTCGTGGGGAAAAGAGCCCGGGTACTGCGCCGAGACGTGTACGAAGTGTTCTGGAATTGCTCACCAGCGATCGAAATTGCGGCAGTCCATTATCGCCGCTACTGACAGATGGGAGCAAGGCACGACAAAATGAATTGGCAGGGCAAGGAGGTTGGTATTTCCGATGAACAGACGACGAGGAGCACAAAGATAGCGCATCAAATTGCGGACTTGGGTTTTGGAAAAGCACTGGAAGGTGCGTCTAGCGATAGTGGATGGCCCGATGAACGAATTGGACATGGTTGGCAGTCGCCGCTGTCAAAAAGGGGAGTGCCGTGACTTCCCCAAGTTAGTGATGAAGTTGGCGGCATCATTAAAAAGTTCCATCGGGGGAATCAGAGAGGTGCCGCGACCTGCCTTACGCTGAGTTGGTGATTAGTTAGCCTAGTCGTGCCCTAATTGACCTGCACCTCCCTGAAGCGGGCGTATCAGGCGCCTCTTGGTGCCTCCGAGCAATGTCGATCAACCGCCCGTTTGCAACCCACCGCTTCGGCTACGCTTCCCTGACATTACTTGACAGATGGCTGGTCATTGACGCATGTGTAAGAGTCTCCGCCATCCCTTACTTGCATTTAGCGAGTTCACGTTCTCTGATATCGAAGCCAACTATGCGCACTTGGTCTTTTCGAGGATGTTCATCGGTCTTAGAGGAGTCCACCGGAAGTCGTAGATATGAACTAGCAGTCCGGCGAAGGTTATGCTTTTGAATCCCGGGCGCTTATTGGGAGATCGGAGCATCATGCATCCCTGAAACACAAAGCTGGATTTCTGATCCTAACCTACCTATGCAGCCACCCCGTAAGGACAAGCATGACTGAAAGGACGCGAATTGTCCGAAGGAGCCGGGTATCCTCATCCCTGGCGGTAGATGATCACTGGCCAGCTTTACCGCTTCCTTGCGTTGGACTGAGCCAGTTATGGAGAACCAACATATGGAGGATACCATTTCTATTCTATGCTTTAAATCTTCATATACGAGTAGCTGCAAGGAATCAAAAGTACTCGAATGTCGCAATGGCCCAGAAGCCGCTATGACAGGTCGGTTCGTGGCACAACAGGAGTGATCAATTGTGGTTTCATCTGTTGGAATTCTCATGAAGCTACCCCATTGATGGTTCGTTTTCCCACTCATTATAATTCGTGATCTATCTCAACCCGAACTCTTCATCCTCAAGAACCGAAAGCCTTGTCGTAGTCGGTCAAGGTGTATCGGTAACGAACCTTGTTGTCGCCAACTCCTGACACAGCCTTTGCGCATCCTTCTTCCGAGATTGGGATGGTCTCGACCATAGGATGCAACTTCTTTTCCGCGGCCAGCTTCAACATAGCAAGGCACTCTGGTCTGTTACCGATGTGGCTTGCACCAATTGAGCTGCCATTACTCATGAACATCTGAGACTTGATCTCTGGCAAGGGCTCGTCTGGCAATCCAACCTGGTGGAAGGTGGCGTTGACCTTGCAGATGGACAGATACTCCGTGAGGTCAAAGGTGTGTGTCGCATCCGCGGTGTTGAGGACGAAATCGAAAGCAAATGCAAGAGGCTCAGCCCAACCCTTTTTGTCGGTGGTCACAAACTCCTTGGCACCTAACTTCAAAGCATCTTCCTTCTTGCCAGGAGAGTGAGAGATGACTGTGACCTCTGCGCCCAGAGCATTGGCCCACATGACTCCAAAGTGACCCAACCCTATCATGTACGTTAGCACTGGAAGTCAGCAATGGGAAAGATGGGATTCTGCTTACCGCCCAGGCCGACAATAGCCACCTTCTTCCCGGGTCCAACTCCTGCCCGCACCAGAGGTGAATACGTCGTCAAGCCCGCGCACAGCATGGGCGCAGCCAGGTGTGAGGGGATCGCGTCGGGGATGGGGAAGACAAAATACTCATGGGCTCGAATGTGCGAGGCATATCCACCTTGTGAGATGGTCTCATCTGGATCGACTTCCTTGGGGTATGGAGCACCGTATGTGTCGACCTGGTGTGGGCAGTAGTTCTCATTGTCACTCTTGCATTGAGGGCACTTGAGGCAAGCCCAGATCTGAGCACCAACACCGACACGGTCTCCAACTTTTACTGTCTTGACTTCATCTCCGACCTTGACAGCTTTGCCGACGACTTCGTGACCGACACAGATGGGTAGAGGAGCCTCTCCCCAGCCGCCGTTAATGGTATGAACGTCCGAGCCGCAAACACCGCAGCATTCGATCTTGATGTCGATGTCGTGCTCTCCGAACTTCTTGGGTTTGAACTGGAGGATTGTCAATGACCAAACTATTGACCAGTTTCTTCGGCACAACTCACCTCCTCCTTTTTGAATTCGGTCCACTTTTTTTGGTCCGCGATGCGGAAGCCTTCGAAGGTGTCAGGATAACCCATGGTTGTGAGTGTGTGGTCTTGTGTTCTAAAGATTGTTTGAATGAGGAAGGGTTGCTCAAGTGGTTTGGCGGAAAATGTAGGTGAAGGGAAGGAGAATGAGCTGGCAAAGGACAGATTTATCTCGACTCGAATTTATCCAGCACGCGGGGCAGAATGCGACAGGTTTTTGTTACAGTCAATGCAAATCAGGAAGTTACATGGGATGGGAAAATAGCCGGCGGAATTTCCAATGGTGACGACGGTGTTTTGGATGCTCTTTTTTGGGACTGAGTACGACCTACATCACCAGTATGGATATCGTGACGTATGGATCTTACAACCTACAAAGACTCTGTTGCTTGAGCCTTCCTATCTCAGCGTATGCCAGTTATTTTCTCAATGCTTGTCTTCAATTCCCAGGATAGCAGAGTTTCTTGGGACCGCAAGAATCCCAAATTCATCCAAAACTTCGAGAATAAAATGTCATAATGACGCGGGGTCCATATATCGATGACATGCCCTAGATAATCAACAACACGTTGTCAGACTGAGGTCAGGAACCCTGAATCCGGCCCGAATACGCCAATAACAACGAGGAAGCCGCCCTAAATATTTCTTAAGCGGCGGTCATGAAAGTCATTCCTGCTTGATCGGCCATCCCTCCCGACACTCCCGGCGCGTGGAGGGGTTGATTTTAGACATTGGAGGAAAGATAAACCCCCACGGAAAGGCATGTGCTTCGGTAATTTGATGTCCGAGTAATTGATGTCGGGAATTCGCTTCCCACGTAACAGTACCACTGCTATGCGCGGGCGGGTAACGTGGGCAGTAACAGCTTCAATCACATAGTTTTACATGTAGTATACATGGCCTAGACTAGCATTCAGTCTCCGCGGGAGTCTACTCGTCCTCGTCGCCTTCTGCATAGTTGACAGCCTTCCTTTTAGTGGCTCTCCCACTCGTCGTCCGCGTCGGCGCACTTCTTCCACCTTTCTTAGCCGGAGCTGGAGCTGCAGCGACATTTTCTTCAGCATCAGTCAAGTCAGGCATGTCAACATCCTGCTCAACATCGTCGCCGTCGATATCGGACAATCCGCTCGAGCTTGGTGTGGGTACTGACTTCGCGGTCTTCTTGTTGGCCGCTCGTGGTGCTCGCGCAGGTTTCTGCTTCTTGGCCATATTATACACCGACTTAGTCTTCTCGAGATCGAGGCTGGTGTCTCCGTCCACAAGCTCCGATGCAGATACACTGGCCGAAGCATCTGTCAAAGAAGCTGCAGCATTACCAGCTTCCTGAGCGGCTTGCCATGCCGCCTTCTCAGCCCTTCTTGCCGCAGCTCGTTCGGCTGTCGTCTTTGCTTTTTCCGGGTCTCGTGGCTTGACTTCGCGTTTCTTGGGACGAAGCCATTCTTCCATGCCTGGCGGCCAGTAGACACGACCTTCGGGGCCTCCCATGCCGACTTCTTCATCAGGAATCAGGGGGGGCGGTTGTGCTTCGACCTCGATGTCATCAATCTCCTCCTCATCGTCTTCTGCGGTCTTGGATTTCTTCTTTGCAGCCTTTTTGGGCTTCTTCGGGGGCTTCCATGGTTTGTTCTCGTCATTGCGAACATATGGTAAGATGTCATTGAAAGTGTCAAAGCCTGGTAGCTTGAACGTACGCATGAGCTCAAAGACAGCTTGTTCTTTGTCCTTGGCTTCGATCATGAGATCCATATCCTGTGCACATGGCGGAAGTGTCGCCACTCGAGGATTATGTTTGCGTCGCTGTCTTGCTGTGATCGCCGCAGGAGTCGGTTCGGAATAGTGCATCTTCTGTGTAATTCCCTTCTTGGTCCAGGTTGCCTTGATTCGGTCGTACAGATTCATCATGTCTAACGTGCCTTCGCGAATCTTGTCCGCATCGAAGACTATATTGTGGTGATGATAGTCGAGCACTAGAGGTATGTTAAGCTCTTCACATACTGGGAGGAGGTCGTGCACGCTGTAGCACACATCGTCATTCTCCAATACCAGGCGAGCCTTGATGCCTTCGGAAAGGGCACGGTAGTTCTGCTTGAATCGCTCGATAGTGGCAGCCTTGTCCCCGAAAATGCCGCCCATGTGAAGTATCATAACAGCGTCCCGATTCTGTTGTTCCGGCATTTTGAGTAGGTCAAGCAATTCGCAATGATATTCGAGGTCCCTTATCGACGCGGTGATTACCTCTTTGCGAGGAGATCCAAGTTGGGTGAACTGTCCAGGGTGCGTTGTCAGGCGATGCCCAAGTTCCGCTGCCACGCGTCCTGTTTCTGCCAGTGCTTCCGACGCGAATGGCGTAAGCTTGTATCCATACACATCGTGACTGGCAAAGGGAAACATTTCCGAGGAGAGCCGCATGAACTTGATGCCATATCGGTCGTTCCAACGTAACATCTTGGGAATATCGCGGGCATTGGCTAAGCCGAGTGCTTCCACGTATGCTTGACCTCGTGATATGTCTGCAGGCTGGTCCTTGTCCGGCCTGTTTTTGGTCGCGTGCTCGGGCTGGGCAGGGTCTTTGAGCGGATGACGATGCTCAAGAATGGATGCGATGCGGCATGTTCGTGAGGAGAAGACGGGAGGATTCGAGGCTCGAAGGTAAGTGTTTAAGCAGGCATAGCCTATTCGCCCTTTCCATGGTAAGGGCAGGTACGAGCTGTTGACTGGTGGCGGTCTTGATAGAGCTTCTTTGAGCTCTTCTGGATCGGCAGCTTCATCCTCCTCGCCCTCTGGATCTGCCCGATCGACGTCATCCTCCTTTTTGGCAGCCTTGTTGGGTGCAGGGGAAGGCGCCTTCTCTACCACACCATTTACCTCAGTTTCATCAGCCTCCTTCTTCACCTTTGTAGCACCCGCCGTCTTCCTTCTCTTCTTCGTTGCACCCTCGGGCTTCTCTTCTGCGTCGGGTGAAGCTCGAAGGGCATCTGGAGCGTCCTCAATCTTGTGATTGGTGTCAGGGTTTGTGTCGATGTCCGCGGGTGCAGCTTGTGTGGATGCTCTCCGCGAACTTGTGCGTCGGATGGGTTCAGGCGGCATCATAGATGATGCCACTGAAGCAACGTTGACGGGTAGAGTCTTCGGCGTAGGAACAATTTCAGCGTCAGCCGCTGAGGACCTTTTGCGTTTTGCCATGCTGTGCAATACCAGCGACAAGGCTGATGGTCGCGGTTCAAGGCGAAAACTAGGGGCAGCAAAGCGCGAATTCCATCTATTGAGACTGGTATTCAATACAAGCTGTCTAGATGCTATGACTGTTCTCAGTCTTGTGGTGATCATTCGAGGTCTCTTTGGTTAGATAGACTCTAGCAGTACAACTGGCAGCGGCTTCGACAAAAACTCATCTACAATGGAGCCTCATCTTTTCCCAACACTGAGAATTGATTTTGCATTCCTACCAGCCTTGTCAGGTACAATTGACGCCTCTTTTTCCTGTCACGACGTCATGGACTTTTTGGGTTGATGGTCGATTCTCCGCTCCAACCTTGGCACTTTACGCGCTTTGTCCGCCCATCGATCGACGCGTTGGAGGGGCCTTTTCACTTATCGCCAAGGGTTGATGGGCAAATCCATCTGAATACCATCCGGGCATCCGTCTTCGCCATGGACCACTTCGACAACACCTCGACTACGGAATACTGCACAACAGAATAGCCATGGGATCATCCAGTAAACACTGCAGTAATTCATTACTCTGGCTCTTTGAGCCTGCATTCAATGTCCCATGGCCAGATCTCGGCCTCAGCCGACCCCCGGCTATAACGAGCGATCAGCACCCTAGCCGTCGCCTAGGGCCTGCCGAAGCATGCCGCTTCCTCCAAATGGCAATGCCCCGCCCAATCTCAACTCCAGATCGTGATTTGCCTATGTCTAGAGCCAACAGCTCGAACTACTGCTGTGCCCCTCGGCTACGTTGCCAGTGACCACCTGCTCGAGTGACTCCTCCTTTATCATCCCACCTGCCGCCAAAAGTTGTTGATGTTATTCCTCTGTTCTGTGGCAAATCGAGTCAGCATTGATTCTGACCTTTTACGAATCATTTCGCAGCCTAACGGGTTGATTTCTGGATAGCTACTGCTTGCCCGGACCTTTCCCTAACAGCAGAATGTTATTATTGTGAGATAAACCACAAGAGTTGCTAGTCTCCGATTCCAGGGTTCAAGATATAGCGGGATTGGTATCCGTTGCCAGCGGTTGCCATACCACACACATTGGTTCTCAAAGACAATGCCAGTATTCGAGCGGGTCCGAAGAAAGCTTTCTCGTACCAAGTCTGCGCCAGGCTTGGAACAAGAAGACGATGATGAAGGACAAGTGAACCTGCAGCCATGGCCAAGCAATCCGCTATCGTTGTCCCCATCCGACGAACAGCTTGTCTCAAAGCTTGCTTTCACGCCAGATACCGAGTTCATTGAACGGCCACCTCGCTTGCAGACTCCTTCTGTTGCTACTCAGTTTTCCGAGCGGACAATTTTCAACAATGTAGAAACTGGATTTCTATCGTTGCCTACAGAGCTTCTTATGTTTCTACAACCCTACTTGACTCAGAGCAGTGAGGTAGCTCTGCGGCACAGCTGTTCCAGGTTTTTGAATTTGTACACCACACCTTCTTTTGTGT
>Ga0115854_10217_pt2 | contig 11465 bp, 9 predicted proteins | sample InSIn2SAF170_FD_83868 | JGI IMG/M metagenome (GOLD analysis project Ga0115854, IMG submission 83868)
ACCTGGCGAGGGTGGGCCACGTGCTTTCGCCCGACTACAGAAGGAACTGCTGAAGAACGTGTTGGACGAGTCTATATTCGCATGGAAGATGCCTAAAGACCGTTTAGGAGCTCCCAGTACGAACGCAGGCTGGGCATCGGATGAATGGGGTCTTCTCGCGCCCCATCCAAAATGCTTCGACCAATCTCATGGGATTACCATCAATGGCGAGAAGATACCCCGGAAAATCGAGGGTTCCGAACCTTTCGCCCTAACGCGAGACGGTATTCGAATCCCTCACGGGGGTGTCGGATTGAAAACCAGATATTTTTTTCCGATCTTTATGTTAATATTGCCCTTCGGTATACCCCTCTTCGTGGCCACACTCCTAATGCGACGCAAGGCGAAGGACATCACCTACCCTCTCAACTGCTGGCAGGTAGACAGGAACGGAAGCAGGAAGCGTGTAACATTGCATCTGCGACCGGTTGATAGGCAGAGAAAGGGACCGATGGCTGATAGCAAGGACGAATTGATGAAGAGGTGTCAGTGTTCCGATTTCAATCTAGTGGCCGACAAGGAAAGGACGTTCACACGGTACAACAACAATGCGGAGATCAACTTCATGGTACTGCAGCCAGAGATAGGTTACGAGGATTAAACATCACAGCTCTATATTTTGTTCTCGCTCTACACACAGAGAGCCTGCCTGCATTAAGAGTACACATCTGACAACGGACTCGACCTACTGAATGTTTATAAGTCTCAAACAGTTATGCCATATATACCATGTCTCAACTCGTCGAGCTACTACGCCGGTTGTGCTCAATCATATGTCATCTTCTCATTTCATATCCTCTACATCTCACATATACACACCCCGTCACTTTGCATTCCATCACGCTGCCGCTTTCCTGTCCTTGAGCACCAAGTACAGATCCGCAATGAGCATAGTAAAGGCATCACAACTCTTCTCGACCAGAGTAGTGCCATCCTCGCCCGGCGCAAACTCGACATCAAACGCCAAGACCAGCTTCGCAATCACGGCTCGGAGCTCCATGTACGCCAACTGCTTGCCGATGCACCCGTAGTGGCCCAGCGCAAAGGGCACAAAGGCCTCTCTGTTCAGAATGAGTTCCGGGCGGGTGGACCAGCGCTCCGGGATGAAGTCGTTGGGGTCGACGTAGGCCGATGCTGCTTTGTGGGTGTTAGCACACTGTTCTTTTCTACTTGTGTTGATAAAGGAAAAAGGGGGTTGCTGCTACTTACATCTCTGGATGACATGGTGGGGCGTGATGACGGTGATGTCGCCGGGGATAAAGCGTTCACCGATTTGCAGGCCCTCGGGGGGAGTTTGGCGATAGACTCCGCCTGGGACAGGGGGGTGAAGGCGGAGCGTCTCGTCAATGACACCGTTCAGATACGGCAGCCTCTGCAAGATGGACAGGTCGGATGGGTTGGCATCGTATCCGGCTTCCAACAACTCGGCCCTCAGCTTTTCGGCAACGGATGGGTACTTGGCAATGTAGTAGGAGGCGAAGCCGAGCGTGGTCGTCGTGGTGTCGCTGCCGGCAATGATGATCAGTCTCGAATCGCCGTAAAGCCAGTTCTTCTCCTCGGCTGGGGTGAACCTGCTGGTCGAGGGAGAGTCGAGGAGGTAAGACATGATGTCCGGTTCCTCTGGCGTCATCTTCTTACGCTGCTCTACTTGCTCTCCGCTGTAGTTGATGAACTTGATGATGGGACCTCCGACCGTGTTTACGAGTAGGGAGAAAAGCCAAGGAACGGGACTCAGCCAGGCAAGCGGTCTCGAGGCATCTTTGAGAAGCTTGACCACTGGGTGAGATTTTCCAGTCTTGAGCATGTCAAAAGTTTTGCCAAAGGCGAGATCGCCCATGACATCAAAGCCAAAGAAGTAGAACCATTTGCTTGCGTTGACTGGCTTATGTTCACCGCCGAATTTGGAAAGTTGGTAGATGAGCAGGTCGGCATATTTGACGACGCGGCTTTCGTAACCTCGCAGAGCTGGTGATATATTGCGGTTAGCATCCAGTTCGTTGGACTTTATACACCAAGTCTTACCGGTTGCGTTGAACGCTTTGTCCCAACCGTCACGACGACGCTGTGCGTGTGCTTTCTTATCTCGTGTTTGTTGGAGAGATGTCATGGGCAGGTTCACGTCGTACCAAATTGATTTGACGCACTTGGTTTTGGGGCCCAAGACAAGTTCAAGCGCTTCAGGGTCTGTAATTGAGATCTCGTTGGGGCCTGCAGTTGGGATTATTGTCAGTAACCTCGACCACCAGATCACTGTGACTTTTGTTGAAGGAAAGCTTCTCGTCTGCGTATCCGAAAACACGCATATGCGCTGATACGTACCTGTACGTACGTATTCACCATACTTTTCGTGGAGTTCACCGAGGACTAGATAGGGCTCCTGTCTCATATTCTTGCCAGACCTCCAAAGTTGCGTAAGCTTTGCAGCAAATGGTCCAGGATAACCGCCCAAGCGATGGAAGAACGCTCGGTAAACACCCATGCTGAACCATATTGCTCCAATAAACGACCAAAAGGCTACGCCGATAGTATAAAGGGCTTGGAGAGAGCTGTAGTTGGCCACCAGCGTGAGAAATGGGATGGACAAAAGAGGGACAAACAAAAAGCAGTAGAATAAGAGGGTGACGTGGTAAAAAGGGCTTTCGCCGCGGCTGAAGTAGGTTACATGGGAGGTGATGCCCAAGAGCGCAGATGTGAGAGCGAGGCCACCGAGGCCGGGTGCGAGATCGAGCATTGTCGTCGGTGATCAGATGCTCTCTGTCGAAAAGGAACGAGATAGATGGGCAAGTCAAAACCGAGTGGGATAGTCACCTTTTAACCATAGACATCTGCCGCGTGGGGGTTCGGTGGGACCGAAGGAACAATAGCGTCTATCACCGTGCTGCTTGAACTGAATAGCAAGGACTGTCGTCACGTCGTGTTCACGAAGCTGTGACTGAACTCGAGTCGTCTCTTTCGAGTTCTCATCGTCTGGAGATTATTGAGCTGGCCTTCACCATGGCTTTTTGCAACCTTTCTTCACTGAAATCCGTAAGCATAGTATCCAAAGCTGTACTTTTTTGGTGTATGGTTTCCACGGATGTACTCTGTGAGTATAGTACGCGACCTGTTGTAAATGCGTATAGAGTTCGAAACATTACTAAAAGCCTAGGTGCATGTCTATACAATCTAATGTGGAGATCGCACCCACACTGCCACACGCAATGTCTCTAATGCTAATCAACATCATTTGTTTGATTGGTGAGATTGACTTCCGGGCAGTTTTGACCGTCAGTGTGTCCATGCTTGAAGTCGCAACTTGTGCAAGGACTGTGGTTGGGATCTGCTGCCACTAGCACGGTTAGCTTGACATGTTTAACAAGGCAATACGACCAATAGGAAGTTCCACTCATGATGGGAAAGAATAATTGACGAAGGCCTTGAAGGTTACATCTGCAAAGCTCAAAAATTATCCCGGGAAAACTTGACAAGACATGTTAGTGCATGCTCGCTCACGCAGGTCGCGAGGACACCTGGGGATTTTTGTGTCGCCAATGTTATGTATGTGTAGATGAGCAACGCGGCTCAATCAGCGGTCTTGATGCTGCAGTAATATAATCATACCTGACGCATTGAAAAGAGCCTTGGCACTTCACTTTAAGATGATCACCAGGGTCTGTTCGGTTGAGAGTCTTGGGGTTGAAGATTGGGGCATTGCCGTATAGGACCATCTCTTTTGATTGTACTTCCGAAGCAAGAGAAAGGAACGCACCACTACAGTGTCTTTTTGGCGGGTGAAGTTTGAGAGGGGAATTTGTCGAAGATCCCGCCTACGACCCTGTGATGGCAAGGTCAGCGTACAATGTAAGCTCGCACGGACCGAGAAAAGGTATCTTATATATGGTACCAGAGCCTAGAGGGAACTTGGAGGCTAATTATGGATCGCAGACTGTCAAAAAGCGCACCGCCGCGAACCCTTGGCTTGTGCTATTTCTGATCAGGATAATGAATGAATCCACAAATAGTAGCTGAAAATTGTCGCATTGCACCCCTCTCACCTCTCAACAGAAGCTTTTAAGTAGTCGAGCTCGATCAAGAGAGAAGATGAAGACAGTGCTTTGCTCCTGGCTCTTGACCCATAAGCCTGAGGACTTTTTCCAAAGTCGCTGTCAAGAAATGCGTTGTGGAAGAAGGAAGGAGGCTGAAACTGGCCGAGGCGCCGATATTCTGAACATCTGCAAATCCCGAATTTTGTCCGGTGACGACATCGACTCCTTCTCACATCTCAACAGCTCAAAGTCTTTTACTGTACTGCTACGTATATCTCTCGAGGATTCAACGTAGTATCTTTGCAACGTTCCCTTGTGCTGGCTAACATACACAGTGGAGGAACAATGAAAAGGCCGTCAAGCAAACGAATAGAGCACGAACATAGATGATCGTGGGGGCTATGCACGGTATGGCGATTGGCAAGGGAAATGCAATAAATCGCCTGAAAGCGTCCGACTCCCTTACAATGCGTGCTGCCGCATTCGTCTGATCTCTGCTACTTGAGGACCTTGATGTGAAGCTATCCCATATGTGCACTTTGGCCGATGGCTCCTCTTGGGTGGGGCAAATGTTCCAATAAAAGCCACTTTGCTTCTTTCAACCTTACTATGATGAATTTGGTCAAGCGTTTGTAAAGAAGAGCATGTATAGCAGTAATTGAAGCAGAGGCCGGGAACCTTGGCTATTGGCTGGTTCATTGCAAGCACTGGTTGCGTGCGAAGCGGTAGTCGTGATGTTTCCATATGGGACCGCGATATTTGAAGCTTCAGGCGATACAACATCAAGCAGTATTGTCACAAGTCTGCCTGTTACACGTTAGTCGTTTCATGACCGTACACATAACCTCTTCCAAAGACATTGCTTGAAACAAGATGTGAACGATTTGACCACTAACTTGAACTCATCTTCCTTTCTCCCCTGAGGAAGGGGGCATCATCTCGTCGGATTACTAGCACTAGAGCCACTCTCGTTTGCCACTTCAGCCCGGACGAACCTCCACTTCCAACCTCCGACGGGGCTTTCGCTAGGCTGGGTACCACAAGTAGGACAGGGCTTCTCTACTACGACGATATTGCGGAAGCGACTCCTAGTGTGGCTGGGACCGCATGCGGTTTGGCCGTGATAACCTGATTTGTGAGCAGGCGGTTTCGGTGTTGCATTGCGTGTTGAGTTTGCATTAGAGGCCGAGTTCGAGCTGAGGGCGAATGTGGAACTAGAACTGGGTGTTGGAGAGGCGGGAGAAGAAAAGGAGTTGTTATAAATAGACCAGAGCCGGCGAGTGGTCAACCATGAGCATTCGTAGTAGAAAGTATAGGAGACGACGTGTTTCCGACATGGATAGGTTTGGGCTTCGTAGAAGCACATGTTGAGGAATGGATTGTGGAGCAGAAGGGGATGCGGAGAGAAGATGACTATCGAAAAGGAGTCTTGTTTGTGAGAACAGAATGGGCTTTAAGGGTGTGGATTTTGCGTAAAACATTCAATCAAGGAAGAAATGAATATCAGACACGGAGGTTTTGCAGTACCCTTGGGCAAACATGTCTCAGGCTTACATTGTTCTTGTGCTATCTTTGTGCTATGGGGCTGGCCAATAGATGGCTACCACGCGGTGAGGATCGAGGCATGCAGGAGCAGCACGAGAATGTGGGTGTCATCACATGCCCGTAGGCCAAACGCGTGGCGCCGCGCCTTGAAAGAAGCACTTTCAGGCGTCAAAGCCGAAGTTGAAGAAGATGAGTGTCAGACACGGTGAGAGCATATAGTGAGGGAGGCGGTGCATTGTAGATTTACGACGTGACAGTTTTCAGGGTTCAGAGTAGGTCCAAGGGTCAAGAGGGTTTTGACCCTGATGGTCTTGGCAACGACGTAGCCGTTGAGCGGTCAAGGTTTCCCAGCAACGTGCTTGAGCTAGAGTAGATAACAGCGCTTCCATCAAGGCAGAAATCAAGAAGGCAGGTCGTCTAGCATGACGGGCAGTGTGGTATAATAACGCCTCGGCGTCAAAACGCGACCTGCTACTATGCGCGCCGAGTGCAAAGGCTGTTGCCGCCCAATGACCACGACCTCCGCATCTGCAACCGCTCAATAAGAATGCGCTAACACAATCACCTTATAATTGTGTTTCCACCTCGACCTTGCCATTGTCGACTATAGAAGTGTCGCCGCTGCCTTTTGCACCATTCCACAAGCTGTCGTTGGCAGCATCTCACACATTATGCCGTCATCACGGGAAGAAGAACCTAGACGACGGAAGAAAGAGTACGACCGTGACACTGCTTCTCGAACATCGACCAGAGACAAGGACCGACACCGATCTTCAAAGAAACCGTCTCACCGCCGACGAAGCTCAACCAGCAGGGACGGCAGCCCTGAACGTGGCTCGTCCAGGCTCGAGAGGTCGTCAGTGTCGGACCTTCACTCGCGGTCAGGAAAGAAGGTCACCATGCTCGTTCCTGAAATGGAACGTCGCTCGTCGACGGGCACACGATCAAGCGCATACCCAAGCTTCTCCAAGGAACACAGCAGAGAGGCCGTCCGCAGTCGTGAAGATGTCACCAAGTCTCGCTCCTCACAAGACGGGCCCAGGCCTGACAGTCCTGCTACTGCGACTCCCACCGCTGCTCCTGAGCCTGCCCCCTCTACCGCTTCCAAGACTTCTGCTGCCCCTACACGCAACCCACCAAGCCCACCGCTGACTGAAGAAGAGCTGGAGGCCAAGAGGGCCAGTCGAACGCCTAGCAGAAAGAGGACAACCGAAAGGCTCAAGACAGACTCTCGTCGCACCCACAGGAGCTCTGACAGCTTGCGTCCGTCCAGCAGCGGAACCCACCGAAGCACACCCCACAAGAGCAAACCGTCACCTCAAGAGTCGGATGGCAGCGAACTGTCCGATCATGAGCACCGCGACAAGTCCAAAAGCTCAGGGTCGACCGAGTTCAGCAAAGTCTCATACAAGGGCGTCAGGGAAGCTTCGTCCGAGTCTCAAGGCTCTGTCAGAAGCTCCACCGTCACCCAACAGACAGAAGACTCGCAAGCCACTTCGATGCCCGACAAGAAGCCTGGCCATCGTCCCCCTGGCCTCACCACCACCGACGCCTACTCGCCCTCCACCCAGTCTTCGCCGCGCACTCCCATGTCTCAAGATCACTTCAACCCAAACATGTCTCAAGCCAAGGGTACTCCGGTCTACGATGTCAATGTCGGCGGCGGTTACTCTCCGCGCTCCACGGCCCCTCCCCCACGCCCAGGAGGCAGCATGATGCCTCCACCTCCGCCTCCTCCGCCCATCATGGTCCCAGAGGAATCTCCACGAGTAGACTACCTCTTGCAGAATGGAGGACTACCACACCCCATCCCAAAGACGCTCATTCCAGTTGTCGCCCCCCAGCCGATTCAGTCTTACCAGCAATACATGTCCCCTCGCATGGACCAAGGCAGTGCTCCAAACGATCTCGTCAAACTCTTTGGCCCTGTGCATAACCGCCTGGAAGACTACATGAAGGTGCTCTCCAAGAATGGCTCCATTGCTGTTGCTACCGGATACCGCTCTGTCGCCAGAAGGCTTCTTGATCGTCTGGAGACCGTCTTTGCCCGGAACATCTCGTCTGAGAGATGCTATTGTGCCATGTGTGGTATGCGCCCATACCCACCGACGTCCGATGAGGAAGAGAAGGGCATCAGCTGGGGTGAAATATTGGAGTTTGTCGCTGGCCGAAGAGAGCTTCCGCAATGGCCACCCTTCAGCATCACTACCCAAGCTGATGGCCTTGGTATCCGCGATGCTGAAGCGCCCATGCAAAACATTGACCCCGATGTCCCTCCAGAATGGCGAGATCATTACAAAAAGCAGAATGCCAAGACGAAACGCGCCGTCGAGGGTTGGCTGGCCAAGTCAGAAGACACCCCTACCAATGCGCCAACTGAAGTCGATGACGAGACCCTGACTTTTGCCATTCTCACCCATATCGAATCAGATCGTCGCCCAATCTTTGTGGCCCTGAAAAGAGGCCTATCAGAGGTGCCCTCGTCTGGCGGCCGCGACACTCCTCATATCGCCAGGAATGATGTTCTTCAAAAGGTCTCTCTGGCTTTGACCCGACTTTACCGCTTGCCCACACCACCTCGTGAGGCAGAGAGCTGCATCTACCTCCTCAACAACCCACAACTTCACAACACCCTTGCCACTCTTGCTGCTGTTACCGCAGGGGAGTGGGATATTCTCGTATCCGGTCGCTTTGATGGCTTTTTGTGGAGTGGCGCCGAGACCCAGGGAACGTCATCCCAATATGGCTCTGGTATCAACATCTCTCGTGGTCCTTCGCGCAACATGACTGGTACACCGCTCTCCCGCAACACGACACCATTCAGTGCAGCAGGAGGCGTTCCTCTTTCGCGTGGTAACACACCTTTCTCTCCCCTCCGCAACGTAATGTCTCCGGATGGTGGTGGGTATAGTGGTATGTTCCCCTCACGTGGCACCACTCCAGCCCCTGGGATGGGAAATCCCATGAATCCCGCGCCAGTCCAAATGGACGAAGAGACGGAAATCATGATGCTCGCCGAGATCGAGAGAGAAATCTTCCGCGGCATGGAACAACTGGAAGACCAATTCGAAAAATTACACTATCAAGCCGAAGCTGTACGGCAACGACTTCGCGAAAGAGGTGCTGGTCTTGCTATGGCTGCTCAGGCCCGTCGTGGTAGTTTCACCGAGGATCCTGGTGTTCGCGGTGGTACTCCCATGAGCATGGGATGGAACAATGGTATCTGGAGTCCAGATTTGCCAGAGGGTTCATTCTTCGATGATGGTCGCTCCGAGCTTGCACCAGATGATTCGGCTAGCAATATCGGCGCCAGACGACACAGACGCGACGGCAGGCATTCTCGTAGGACTCCCGCCCCTGTCGCTGAAGAGGATGAAGAGGAGCTGGAAAGCAACGAGAAGAGAAGTGGCAGTTTCCGTCGCCGCCATTAATCTTTGAGAACGACAGAAGAAGAAAATGGAAGAGGGACGACGAATGATTGATTGATTGATTGATTGAGATCGAGCTGCTCCAGTTGGCCAAACCATCGGACGTCACACACCTTGGTACCAGAAAGTGGACCTGCGTGGGCAGCAAATGGTACGAAATTTGTGCTTACCAGACTTGCCATCCATGGACAACGATCACCGAACTTGCCTGCAGGCCATCGTCTCACACAAGGGCTTGCTTGCAGTCATAAAAACCGGCTCGCGATGTTTTCACACAGCCGGACAAACGAAAGACGTTTTACCAGCAACGTCTTCTTCATGAACATGTCTTCTTATTATACCCCTTATTGCAGAAAAACCACGACAAAATAGAGAATTGAGGCGAATGAATATTACTTGACGACGATGAACGAACGAAGAGAAAAAGCAAGAAACAGGAACATGGATTACGAGGGCCGACGAGTTTGGAGGAAAGAAAAAGGGCTTGCTTGTTGTATCACCAAGGTGGAGCTGAGTCTTCTTTTCCCCATTACTAAGTCAGCATGCATAGCGAGGACATTTTTATTCTATTATTTCGAGTCGGCGTATAACTTATGGTTTTGGGCGAAGAATATTCATTGCTTCTCAGGGAGCCAGACTTACTGTATGTGCCATGAGATTTGCTGTGTGACGGATACGAAGAGCGAGCGAGTGAGTTGTTTTATCATTTGGAGAGATGGAAACTGTACCTATTGCCTTTTTTTTTTTTTTGGCTAGCTGGGACAGGCAACTTGCATTCTATCTTCCTAAACTCAGAACACGGAATATCCTTAACCCGCAGCTTTCCTGTTTTGTGATTGTGTGAAAATGTGATAGTGTATCCTTCCGACATCAGGTACTCGACGACATCGACGGAAGTGTGAGTTTTTGAATGCTTTTGAATGAATTTTTGGGGTATCTTGTAAAGTTTGAATGAAACGGCCGGTTTACTTTTTAATGACATGCTCCCCTCGACCTTCCGGTTTCCCCTTCGCGGTCATTGCGCGACGGAAGGATTTTCCGTACCTTGCAACCACTAGCGGCATGACTGAAGTTATGGTTCTTTGTGGCTACGGCCTGCCAGTCTCCGGGGCGTGCTCATGACATCCATTCGTATGCTTGTAGTCGGCCGGGGGCTCTTCCTGTCCGAACATCCGCAATCCCAGTCTCTGGTGCTCACTCCCCATTCTTCCCTCTAAGGGGAATGCCTCTCGACTCTCAATCATAACGTTCCTCCATATTTTCCTGACCTTCTGCCTTTTTCAAGAGCAGTCGTCAAGCGCAACATTCGCAAACTTTTCTCTTTCCTCAAGCACTGCCATTTGCTCTCCTTTGTGCTCCAGCAGCTCTTCTGATCAACGTCCCCATTCCCCTTATCCCCAAACTTTCCTCTCCTCCTCTCCCAAAGAATCTCGAAATCCCACAAGTCCTTTTTTTATTTCACTTCATCCGAACCCGCATCCTCTCATACCAAATGACTGGGGAGCAGGAAATTCGCAATGCCCTCCTTGACGGCATACTCGTGGTCACAGTTGCCGCAGACGAGCTTCCCCGACGCGACGCTGGTCTCCAACAGGAGCGTGTGCAGGTCCTTTAGCGTCTGCGAGTTGTCGTCTTCGAGGTCCTCGGGCTTGGGCGGTTGGTCGGGCAGAGCGGGGAGGCCTAGCTGTAGGGGTGCGAAAAGGCATGTGTTAGTTGGTGGTTCTTTTTCTTTTCCGGTGTCGTCGCTTTCAGGGGGGCTCATGTGTAACACATACCTCTTGGCTCAGGCCTTTCATGACTTCCCAGTCCAGGCGGGGGAGTATGTTGCGCAGGAACAAGGGGTTCATGTCCAGCTCTACCTGCTCGAGTTCGGCTTCTTGTGGGTGTAGTGGGAAGGCGGATTGGGTTTGTTTGCATTGTTTGCGGGCGCAGGTCAGGAAGTTTAGCGTGAGGAGCTTCATTTTTGTTTTATTTTGCGACTGTTGGTTTGGGATTTGATTTGGCTTGGGAAGATGTCGAGTGGTGGTGGAGGGGCTGTCGTCGTCGTCAGAGTTGTTCGAGAAAATCATGTCGGCGTGTCGGCGTTTTGAGATAAGATAGTGGGGCTTGGCGGGGAAGTTTTGTTTGGCCTCAGGCATCCATGGCTTCCCTTTTCTCGGTCACAACCGAAGGAGTGACTTTGGCATCAGTGATTCTTCTTGATACTTGTGATTTAGTATAATTTGCTGCCTTGATGGAGGATACCTTTAAGCTGACTGCTGGCCAGAAGCGTTTGGTCAACAACAGCCAATATGTAGGTCAGAGTTAAATCGAGAATGTACAACCATCTTGGCAGGACAATGATGTGCGCCTCCTGTTGGTCGTGACTTCCAGAACTTTATCTTGTCTCAGTTTCTCATCTTCACACCAAACCAACTTCATCTTTCCA
>Ga0115854_10320_pt1 | contig 11459 bp, 15 predicted proteins | sample InSIn2SAF170_FD_83868 | JGI IMG/M metagenome (GOLD analysis project Ga0115854, IMG submission 83868)
AAATCTAGGCCGTAAGCCCCAAAACCTTCCTTGGGGGATCCCGCGCCCAACAAGCCCCCAACACAAACATCATGACTCACCTTCAAGTCACTCTGTCGGTGCGAAGATCATTCGTGTGAAGACCTCCGAACTTTGTCGAGATTGCTGCAAGATCGACATCGCACTGAGTGGCTGCCTACTGCACTTCCTGGACACGCTGCTCAGAAACCATTGTGGTTGAACTGCTTTCCTAAACCTGTTCCTGTGTACCTTGCATCTGCACGAGCTTTTCCTCAATAGAGGTTGTAATGACGAACACCTCATCAATCCATGGTTGTACACACACCTTCAAAACAACTTCCTTGTGTCGAGCAACGTCCACTGCTCCTTGAGCGCTTTTTCCTGCTGCATCCACGCAAGCCTTTGTGTAAGGGAAATCGTCTACATGGTCCCTTTTATCTCATTATATTTTAGCTGCAGCTCGTGTGCCTCTATTTCTAAGCGTTGTATGTTTGGGTCCTCCTGCAGAGTGGTGAGAACCTCGAATGACTCTTCAAATAGCTTGGTGTAGTATTTCACTGCGTTGTTGACCTCTGCTATGGACGTTGTAATCGCACTAAAGTGCTATTCCTTAACCTCTAGCGGCATTGAAACTTGCGCCTTCAATTGTAGCTCGGCTATCTAAATGTTCAGCTCCAGTTGAACCTTGGCCATCTCTTCCTTAGCCTCACGCACCCTTGCTGCAAGTTTCCAGATGCGCACCTTCGTTGGTTGCTCTACTTGGATGGCCAGCTCCGGGACCATCTGGCAGGCTTCGTCAACCACCTGCACAATCTGTCGGTTCTGCGCCACTACCTTATCGTGTTGCAAGCTAAACTGTTCGATGTTGATGCGCTGTTTGCTCATAACCTGGAGTGTGTGACCCTCCCTATTGTAGTTTTGCAGTAACTCCATCTTGCAAAACATAGAGCATCTCCTGAGAGAGTGTAGCCATGTTTATCCCAATCCCCTTTAATCCACTGACCATAAGCCTATCGGCCTCATTCTATATCACAAGTGCTCCCTTTGGCAACACTATGGTGTAGGTCATGCAGGCGCACAACATTTCCTCAGTCGTTGTCGTGCCTAGTGCGAGGCTGGTTGACATAGTACCAGCCTGTGGAGTGCACACCTGCAACTCCTGTATCTGTGCTTGGAGGGCCCCCAACACCGTCTGGTGTTCCTCTGCAAACTGTTGGAGGGCCTCCTCTGTGGTGATGTCCCTCACCGTCTCCCCAATGTCATGTAGATCCCTCTCAGTGAGAGTGATCAGGTCGAAAGAAGTCTTTGAGGCCTTCGACTTCTTCTGTGGCCCCACTTGCTCTCTTGGGCGCTGTCATTTCAACATTGTGGACGTTTTCTACGGGTTTGTGCCACCTTCCTCTGGATCTGTTTCTTGTTTGGGCGAAGGCAACTTCTGGCCTTCGCGCTCCTTCTCTACTGCCTTCTACCGCTCTTTTGTTTCCTTCGCAGCGTCATGCGCTTCCTACGCCTTGGCTGCTGCTGCTTTGTGCTTTCTCTTCTCTGCCAACTGCACCATCCGTAGTTTGGCCTTGTCCTTTTTCTTCTGTGGACTTCTCTGCTTCCATTGCGGAGTTGGCTAGAGTGTGCCACTCCGGTGGCCACGACTCAAGCATGGCGAATATGACATCGTTTGTTGCCAAGTAAGATAGCTCACACCACGTCTTCACGGGGTCCTTTCACGCCTTGATGTACACGTGGTGGAAGTCTGCCTTGAACTCTGAAAAGCTCTGCAAACTATTGTAGAAAGTGGGTGATAATCGCGGCTTGCGATTAATCCCCATTCTGATGTTCATCTCCATGAACACCCAGAATATTTTGTTGTCTTTAATCCTCTGCACATCTCTGGTTGCCCGCAGCGAAGTGTACTTCACTGCCTCCAAAAGATCCTACGCAACCATTGGGAACTAGCTGTCCTCGGGCAATTCCCAAGCCACCAGAACTATGGATAGTAGAAGCCATGCATAGTGGAAAGTCTTACCCTACTCCTGTGCCTCACGACACTTCTCTAGGAACTCTTTGCACAAGTAGTCTGCCTAGCTAAACTAGACCCCTTCTATGCATTATGCGGCAAATGCAACCACCGGCGTGGGAACCTCATCCGTGCGACACTTCCACATAACTTTCCCAGCCAATATCTGTGTCGCGACTTTGACCGCAGTGTTGTTGATGCTGGAAATCACGTACCTTCTCTTCTTCTTCTCCAGCTTGAATTTTTTCTTTATGGTCTCTACGATGACCAATCGTCACTCTTACCCTCCGAGATATTCGCTGGGTCCTCCCCTTTGCAAGGGAGTCGGGTAATTTTGTGAATCAGATGATCTGTGATGGGGATGGACTCCTCCAGCCACAAACACCCATCATGCACCAGGCAGAGCAGCTGCCTGATGACGAAAATAGTCACTAGGGGGCAATGGTAATGTGGCACCCAGAGCAGGTTTAACAACCTTGCTCTTTCTACACCTCGCAACCATTAGCGTGGCTCCAACTCTATAACCCCTGGCGGTGTGTTTTTCTTCCGGCACATGAGTTGTGCGGTTACCAAATGTGGGAATTTATCGTGGTCCGCAAGATCCCAGTCTTCCAATTTTAATGCTGGCACTCGCCCCGAGTGTGATCTGTCAAAAATGATGTCATCGGGGAGCAGCGGGATCTATAGAGAGCTCTTGCTCTCATCTAGGTCCTTGGGCACCCTTGCTTTCCCCTTCTGCGGAGGAACATACACGGGAAACCTGGTCAGAGGGTCTGAGCCGTGGGTTTCCACCTCCATCTCTACGTCCTCCTCCTCTTCTACCAAGATTTCTTCAAAGTCTTCCTCCTCCTCATTAGCTTCCAAGTTGATAGCCTTCCCCTTTTCTTCCATAGTAAGCCTCATTCTCAGTGGGTTTCTAGCATGCACTGGTACCATATGCTACTTGTCTTTCTTGCGTCTCGGCGTGTGCAACGATTCATGGATTTCTGCAACTATCTCGACACTTTCTGGGGCTTCTCCTACCGTTATGGCATGTGCGGCCTCCTCGATGGTCATTGCTCCAGTATCCATGGGTTCCTCAGGCACTTCCATACTGCTATTCCATAATTCTCTCAATGGCTTGGGTAAGTGCTCAAACAATGACTTCAACTTCAAAAGATCAAACAAATCTGGGTTCATGAATCTCTGGGCATGCAATGAATAAATTCTTAAATGGCCAAGTGTTGTTTGCTACGTATCCCTTTGCAATTTATAACGCATTTTGAATTCGAATTTGATTGTTCCCCCCATTTTCGGTCCATTAATGCTCCCTTGGCGGCAGATTTTCCCAAATCTAGCCCATAAAGTTTGCCTTAAATGCCTGTCGCCCACTCCATTTAGTCTCAAACCGAGCATCACATAGTGAATAGTGACTGTAACAGTAAATTTCCAGCCAACCAGCACGATAGCACAAAGACCCTCGTGTTGTCGCGGACCCTGTGACACTTCGTGACTGCGCGCAGTCCTGACATTGCACAACTCTCAGGCATAGTAGTTTATAGTCCTGTGTCTCCTTTTAGCTGCCTGGAGCACTAAGACTGTGCTTCCTGTGGCTATTCCGATGGGTGAGCCACCTATATACGGCTTCAAACAACTGCCATTGACTTTACCTCGGAAGAGTTTTCCATTTAATTTCACCAACTGCACTGCGCCACCATCTGTGATCTCCTTAATAACATACGGTCCCATCCAATGCATTCTGAGCTTCCCTGGGAATTTATCAAACTTACTATCGTACAACAACACCAAATCATTCACCTTGAAGGTGCGCAACTTAATATGTCGATCAAGCCAGGCCTTTTCGCGCTGCTTTTTCACCTGCTGGTGGAATCTAGCTAGAAACCGTTCTTCTTTGAGCTCCTCCAACTATGCAAGCCTCTCCTCCAGGGCTGCGGGATCCATCATACCTGTGAGCGTCGCTATGCATAGACTAGGCATGATGTATTTCATAAGCATTATAGATTCCACTCCATAGACAAGCCGGAAAGGTGTTTGTCCTATCAGTTTCTTGCATGTCGTCCTATAAGCCCGTAATATTGCGGGTACGCGCAGGTCCCAATCACTTCGTTGTGCATTACATACCTTCGTCAGAGTGGTCTCCAGTACTTTTTTAAATAATTCTACTATCCCATTAGCCTATGGGTGATACGGTGTGCTTTTCTGATAATACACCTGAAACTCTTCCGTCAGCATGCTGATTGTCTCGTTCAAGAAATGTGTACCGTGATCGCTCATCAAGATCTTCGGACATCTGAATCGTGTGAGTATGTGTTAAAACAAAAACTTCGCAGCCATCGCGACTGTGAAATCCTTTACCAGTTGTGCTTCTGCCCAACGAGTCAAGTACTCTATCGCAGTGATAATATATCTCGCACCTATCTTTCCTTGAGGTTTGATAGGTCCCACAAAGTCGATTGCCCACTTTTCGAAGGGCTGCAATGTCATTTGCGGATTCAAAGGCATCTCGTCCCTTCGTGAGGGCTTACCAGTTCTTTGACATACATCACAGGCTTTGCAATGTGCTTTTGAATCCTGATGAAGGGTCGGCCACCACAACCCTGCGTGGAGAATCTTCTTCACAGTTTATCTCCCTGCATAGTGTCCTCTCGCAGTGCCCCCATGAGTTTCCGCAAGGATGTTGCATCATTCAAACTCAGCTACATACCTTCGCAATATCTCATTTTTCCCCATCTTATATAGATGCCCTGCAATAATAGAGAAATTTGTCGCGTGAACCACTAGTTACTTCTTCTGCTGGACAGCGTAACCTTCCGGTGCAGTTCCAGTTGTTAGAAAGCGAATTATACCTTCAAAATGCTCGTCTGCTACGCGCACAGCAAAAAGCTGTGCGTCAGGTATTCCTTTCTCCAAACTAGTAGGTTCCTCCCTTGTCTTAATGCGCAATAGGTGATTAGGTCCCACGTTCAGTCATCTAGGCTTCACAATAACTTCAAAATCATATTCTTGGAACAATAAAAGCCACCTGCATATGCGCCCCCCCAACACATGCTTATTGACCAAGTATTTCAGCGTAGAATGATTTGTATACATCTTGAAGTGTCCCCCTAGCAAGTAGTGCCGATATTTCTTGAGCGTATACACCATAACCAGTCCCTTGCATTCAGTGGTGGAATAGTTCTTTTCTGCTTTAGATAATCTGCGACTCGTGAACGCGATAGGGTGATCTAAGCCTTCTCCACCATCCTGTGTGAGCACTGCCCCCAGCGCTATACACGACGCGTCAACATGAACATGAAATTATTTCTTCCAGTTCGGGAAGACAAGAATCGGCGCAGTAACCATCTTCTCCTTCAATATATCCAGGATTTTCTTACATTCATCGTTCCAGCAAAAAGTGACATCCTTCTTCAATAGTTTTTCCATCAGCGTAGTGATCTGGGCATAACTTTTGATAAACTTTCTGTAGTACCCCCTATGTCCCAAGGTAGCATGCAACTGTTTCACATAGCGTGGTGCTTCCAAATTCAGAATCACCATGATTTTCGTGGGGTCTACCATCGTCCCTTGTTTACAAACCACATGCCCCAACAGATTCCCAAAAGGAACGAGGAACATACACTTCTTGAGTTTGAGCGCGATTTGGTATCTTCGGCATGTATCCAGCATCAAAATAGACCTAACCAGCCCAAATACAGTCCAGTCATCAAAATAGACCTCCAAGAACTTATGGATATATTCCTTGAATGTCACAACAACCATGCGCAAAAAGATGGCAGGGGAATTCTGATGCGAGTGCATCCAACACCCTTAGACAAAGGGAGGAATCCAAAAGCGGAAGAAGGAGGAAGACGTGGACTAGGGGAGCAAAACAAGGAAATATCTGTTTTAAAACAGATTTAAAATATAGAATGGATAAGTCTCGAAGACTTATTAATGTAATCTACCATGTGTATACGGGTTGTTGAGCAAATCAAGGAGGCGATATGATCGGATCCCTCATAGTGTTCCGATCCAATGTTTCCATGTTATCTGTCACATATGCATGCATTATCAAGCTTTAAAGGCTTTTGGCTAGAGGATTGATCGGATCCTTCCGTGATCTGATCCAACAATGTTTCCTTATATATATGTGTGTTGAACCTGCACGTTTAAGAGGGATATAGAGTAGTAGATAGACAAGATGTAGTCAAAAGGAGGGTTTGTCCTAAGGCTGAAATGCCTTAGAATTGTAACTGTGCTTTGTATATAATAGAAAGTGTGTGTTAAGTGTTGAATTATGCACTTGTCTGTGTTTCATATACATATACATATACATATATATATATATATATATATATATATATATATATATGTGTTAATATATTCTTTTTGTGTTTGTATGTGTGTTAAAATGTTGTAGGTTTGTCAACTATCGATTACGAGAAGGATCGATGGTGACCATGAGATATTTATGAACTTATGCATGCTTTGACAGACGGCGGTGAAGCTGTGTTTTAACACAAAATTCCTTCAAATGGTGGATAAAATCAAGTTAAGGAAGGAACGAATGAGAATGCATAGTAGCCGTTGATCCTCCAGATCAACAATCCAGATGAAGTCACAGAGTGGTGTCTGAACCTTTATCACATCGGCATATCAGAGCTGGAGTTTATTCAGTGTTAAGCACCATTGCAAATCACCAATAGCGATTAGCAATATTGCATCGAACTAGGAAATAGCGCCGATATATGACCCCTGCGACAACCGATAAGCGATATCGTCGATAGGCCAATCGACGATCGGGGGTTGTGGTGATCGACGATCGGAGCTCTGTGTGATCGGAGGTGTCAGCAATTGGAGGTCAGCTGATCGGAGGTCTGAACAGTTGGAGGAGCGGATCCGTCGATATTCAAAGAGGCGGGTCTATAATGTTTGAAGTCCGGTGTAAGTGTTTTGGAGCGGGGTTTCTTTGTAAATCCCGTGTTCCCGTGTTTTCCAATAGTTGTGTGGCTACGAGGTTTTTATGGATTAACGACTATATTACAACTTCTGATAGTTATATTGGCTTCGATAATGTTAAATGGTCCATGGTTAATGGCTGAGGCCTAAAGAATGCTTCCGATAAGGCTTGTGGGCCATAACCCACAGGCCTCAGGATCGATTTCTTTAAGGAAAGGGATTTTGATTAACCCCCAAAATCTCATTTCCATCATTTGGTATCAGAGCAGATGAAGATTCTGCGTGCAAGAGAAGGATTCCAAAGAGAAATTAGAGGAGAAGGAGGTACAGTTGATAAAGTTGGAGAGTTATGATCTTACTGTCATGCAAATAGCGACAGCAGAAGGTGAGATGACTTGCAGCAAACCTAGAGCATGGAGTGCTCATATGGTTCTAGAGGAGAGAACATGAAGGATGCCAAAAGACTGAGTGAGGAGAGCTTGGTGGGGTATCATGTAGCAGAAAGAGATTGTTACTGCAGAGGTTTAGTTGCAGCTCACAGAAGACCGTGAAGGCAGTTCCACTGAAGAAGTAGTAGTGGGTAGAATTGCTAAGGACAAGGAGAAGCATATGACTAGGAGGTCATAAATTTTTGTGCCTCGGGAGTTTGATGCAGGAGCATCCAACACCCTTAGTCAAAGGGAGGAATCCAAAGCAAAAGAAGAGGAAGACGTGGACTAGGGGAGCAAAACAGGGAAAATCTATTTTAAACAAATTTAAAGGATGAATGGATAAGTCTCTTGAAGACTTATTGATGTAATCTACTATGTGTATACGGGTTGTTAAGCAAATCAAGGAGGGGATGTGATTGGATCCCTCATAGTGATCCGATCCAATGTTTCCATGTTATCTGCCACATATGCATGCATTATCAAGCTTTAAGGGCTTTTTGTTGGAGGATTGATCAGATCCTTCCATGATCCGATCCAACAATGCTTCCATATATATATGTGTATCATGAACCTGTGTGTTCAAGGAAGAGAGACAAAGAATTACATAGATTTGTGAAATCAAAGATAGGTGCGATGTAGTCAAGAGGAGACTGTTTTAAGGCTGAAATGCCTTAGTTGTAATCGTCCTATATATATAATAGATATTGTGTTTCCTACGTGTCTGTGTTATGTCTCTTTTCAATTCTGATATATATATATATATATATGCTGCAGGTTTAAATCCCAACTATGAATGCATGTTGATTGACCATCGACCACTGTAGGATCGATGGAAATGCATTGAATAATGAGTTATCATGTATTATCAGAGCATGAATGGCAGAGACTGTGGTAGAACTGCGTTTAACGTAGAAATCCATCAAAGGCAAGCAAAACCAAAGTCCAAGAGGAAGTGGCGAGAATTCACAGTGACCATTTGATCATATGGATCAACGGTCTGGATGATTTCCCTTCATCGCATCAACGAACCGTTTTTATAAAGGGAAAATTCTTTTAAATATGGCAATAAGCGATATGCGATCAAATCACAACCATCGGATCAATTTCAGATCGACGGTTGAGATCTAATCGGCAACCACTTGTCGGCAAAGCAAAGGATAACGGGGAATCAGGACAATGAAGTGCCGACGGCCGATAAGCGATATCGCAAATCGTCCAATCGATGATCGGGGGTTGTGGTGATCAGCGATCATAGCTCAGTTGGATCAGAGGACGGAGGAATAACGCTTAAAGTGGCGGACCCACTGATATTTATAGAGGCGGTTCTAATATGTTTGAAGTTCGGTATAAGTGTTTCGGAGCGGGGTTTCTTTGTAAATCCCATGTTCCTGTGTTTTCTGATAGTTGTGTGGCTACAGGGTTTTTAAGGCTTAATGCCTATATTATAGCTTCCGATAGTTATATTGGCTCCGATAATGTTAAATGGTCTATGGTTAAAGGTTGAAGGCCAAAAGAACTCTTCCAATAAGGCTTGTGGGCCATAACCCACAGGCCTCAGGATCGATTTCTTTAAGGAAATGGATTTTTATTAAACCCCAAAATTTCCTTTCCATCATTTTGGGGGTTAATCAAAATCCCTTTCCTTAAAGAAATCGATCCTGAGGCCCGTGGGTTATGGCCCACAAGCCTTATTGGAAGCGTTCTTTAGGCCTTCAGCCTTTAACCATGGACCATTTATCTTTATTGGAGCCAATATAACTATCGAAAGTTGTAATATAGGTGTTAAGCCTTAAAAACCTCGTGGCCACACAATTATCAAAAAACACGGGAACGCGGGATTTACTAAGAATCCCCGCTCTGAAACACTTCTACCAGACTTCAAACATTATAGAACCACCTCTATAAATATCGGCGGGTCCGCTCCTCCAACCGTTCAGGCCTCTGATCGACCGACCTTAGATCGCTGACACCTTCGATCGCATAGAGCTCTGATCGCCGATCGCCACAACCCCTGATCGCCGATTGGCCTATCGGCGATATCGCTTATCAGCCATCACAAGGGTCATATGTCGGCACTATTTCCTGGTCCGATGCAATATCGCTGATCGCTATCAATGATTTTCAATGGCGCTTAACACTTAATAAACTCTTGCTCCGATATGCCGATGCAATAAAGGTTCAGCCGCCCCTCTGCGACTTCATTTGGACCGTTGATCTGGAAGATCAACAGCTACTGTGCATTCTCAGCTGTTCCTTCCTTAACTTGATTTTATCCACCATTTGAAGGAATTATGTGTTAAAACACAGCTCCGCCACCGTCTGTCAAAGAATGCATGAGTTCATAAATATCTCATGGTCACCATCGATCCTTCTCGTGATCGATGGTTGACCAACCTACAACATTTGAACACACTTACAACCACGAAATGAAGACATTAACACACACACACACACAAACACACACACATATATATATCTATATGAAACACAGACAAGTGCATAATTCAACACTTAACACACGCTTTTTATTATATACAGAGCACATTTACAATTCCAAGGAATTTTAGCCTTAGGACAAACCCTCCTTTCGACTGCATCTTGTCTATCTATTGCTCTATATCCCCCTTGAATGTGCAGGTTCAACACACACACACACACACACACACACACACACACACACATAAGGAAACATTGTTGGATCGGATCATAGAAGGATGTGATCAATCCTCTAGCCAAAAGCCCTTAAAGCTTGATAATCCATGCAAATGTGGCAGATAACATGGAAACATTGGATCAGATCACTATGAGGGATCCGATCACATCCCCTCCTTGATTTTCTCAACAACCCATATACACATGGCAGATTACATTAATAAGTCTTCGAGACTTTTCCATTCTATCTTTTAAATCTGTTTTAAAACAGATTTTCCCTGTTTTGCTCCCCTGGTCCACATCTTCCTCCTTCTTCCACTTTTGGATTCCTCCCTTTTTCTAACGGTGCTGGATGCTCCTGCATTAGACTCCCGAGGCACCAAAATTTATGACCTCCTGGTCATATGCTTCTCCTAGTCCTTAGCAATTCTACCCACTACATTTCTAAAGTGGAATTGCCTTCATGATCTTTGTGAGCTGCAACCAAACCTCTGCAGCAACAGTCTCCTTCTGCTACATGATATCTCACCAAGCTCTCCTCACTCAGTCTTTTGGCATCCTTCAAGTTCTCTCCTTTAGAACCATATGAGCACTCCATGCTCTAGGTTTTCTACAAGTCGTCTCACCTTCCTTTTCCGTTTCTCTGCACGACAGTAAGACCATAAAATCTCCATACTTTAGCAATTGTGCCTCCTGCTCCTTCTTTTTTCTCTTTGGAATCTTTCTCCTCGCAGGAAAATTTTCCCTGCTCTGATACCAAATGATGGAAATGAGATTTTGGGGGGTTAATAAAAATCCATTTCCCTTAAATAAATTGATTATGATGCCTGTGGTTATGGCCCACAAAGCCTATCGAAAGCGAATTGAGGCTATAAGCCTTTAAAACCATGGACCATACAAGAATTGGAGCCACCACACTATCGGGTCCAATATAACTATCGGGAGATTTTGCTCCATCGGAGGCATTACACATAGGCGTTCAAGCCTTAAACCCCTCGGCCACACATATATTAGAACTATATGGGATAACAAAAGAAATCCCGCTACAAATCCATGGGCCGGACTTTAAATACTATAAGTCCACACCTATCTCTATCGTTGGGTTCATCTCCTGCTTGCTGCAACGTTGCTCTGATGCCTAGACGCAAGAAAGACAAGTAGCATATGGTACCAGTGCATGCTAGAAACCCACTGAGAATGAGGCTTACTAATATCGGCCATCGGCACTTCACTGTCCCGACTCCCCATTATCCTTTGCTTTACCGACAAGCGATTGCCGACTAGAACTCAACCGTCGATTTGAAATTGATCCGACGATTGTGATTTGATCGCATATCGCTTATTGCCATATTTAAAAGAATTGTCCCTTTATAAAAACGACCCGCCAATGCGATGAAGGGAAATCATTCAGATAGTTGATCCATGTG
>Ga0115854_10322_pt1 | contig 11416 bp, 12 predicted proteins | sample InSIn2SAF170_FD_83868 | JGI IMG/M metagenome (GOLD analysis project Ga0115854, IMG submission 83868)
GTCCAGTTGATATTCAATGGGGGAAGGTGGGATTATGGATCACCGGGTACAGAGGGACGCAGGGCAGTAGGAAGGAGGGATTTGGGGGTGGGTAGTGAACTATTTCCCTTCGAGCCCGGTATGGGTGGGTAGTGAACTTGTGCTTCCAGAGCCTGGTTAGTTATGCTATTCTTGGTTAGAATGGCGAGTTAAGCCAAACTTGGTTGGGCTATTCCTACCACCACATACCGGATCCTTTTGATCAATCCGAGGGGGGTGGGAAGGGGGCTCTATTCCCTATTGTGCTTTTAGTCCGTTGCCCAAAAATCTCTGGTAATCAAAACGCACGATAAGGCCTTATACATACCTTAAACATACGCCTGTTAGTTGAATGCAATGATGAGCCCGAAACCTATATAAAAATACCACATAACAACACCTTCCAAACGACCTTACCCACAACTACCTTTTCTATCACACCAAAAATCCCTCACCATATGAATAGTGAGTGACTCCGTCCCTGCCTTCTTGGCGGAACCGAAATCACACATCAAATTCCAACAAATTGATCCCCACCTATCTCACCTATCTAAAGACGCGTAAGAGTGCGATCTGTATTTAGGTGGGTGCGAACGAAGCATCAGCGCTATCCTTAGGTCACTATAGCATAGGCCTTTAGTCATACCCCCTTCCCGACTTCCAGCTCAACCCTAAGGGGCCTAGGTAAGCCACAAGGTCTTCCAAGGGCCCTATATTCTTTAGGGGCGGAGCCACTCACTATTCCGATGGTGAGGGGTCACTCACTATTCATATGGTGAGGGTGAGGTAACGTGTGAGGAGACGAACAACTCTCTTTTGGGGCCCCTCACCAAATAAGCACCCCCTGCCCCAAAAGAGAGGACCCTTTAGGGGGCTCGACTGATAAGGAGAGGAACGCGAAGAGGGCCGCCATCGTTTTCCAAAATCATAAGGCTCCCAGTGACCTTAGATTGTAGATTCCCCCAACCTGGTTACTCACCAGATATCGTCTAAGAGTTTGATCGACGAGGAAGGACACGCTAGAGTTCCAGCCATACCGGCCCCTCTGACTTCACTCCATCGTCAAGAGGACCCGTGAAGTGCATAATATCATATACAAATCAAGATATAGAAATATATGCCGGTGCCATGCCATTCCCCTCAATTCAACTAATTCCCGCATAAATAAGGTGACTCTCCACCTATAGGGAGGGAGAGAAGGAGAGTGAGCGACAGCTTTCCATCCTTCTGGCTGGTTTTGTGCACTTCATTAAAGATCTATGGCGGGAGATATATATATTATGTTATGTAACAACGGGCATGATGGAGTTTTTTTCACACAATCCCTCTTGAGATAGAGAGAGAAACGGCATTGAGACACTCTAGAATCCAGGTAATTGAAGCGGTTGTCGAGGGATTTCTCGCTCACCTTCCCACTATTTACCCACCCACCCCAATCCCCGGGGGCCGCCATCGTCCGCCTTTACTTCTAAGATAGGTTTCAAATAATAGACTCGGTTGCATCGATTCATGTTCACTTCTATAAGAGATCTCCGGGGGCTAAAAATAGCAGAAGATAGAGAGAGTCGATCTCTTTCACGGGCGGGAGATAGATTTTACGGAAACAGATAGATTCATGCATGTTAGCACTCTACTCCAAAGTACTCCAGCCTATCTCCAGCTTACTACCAAGGTAGTTTCCTCTTGTGAGTTTCCCCTTCATTTATGCCTCTTGCTCCCCCTCCGATTCCGAATGCCTTTTCCGGTGCCTCTTGTGCGTAAATGCCCCCCCCCTTTTTCGGGTCTATTATGCGCTCCCCTTCCGCTCTCGTTTAGGGGAAAAGTGTTCCTCGTCAACATCCTATTCCTTCACATACTCTCTCTGGATAACTATCCTGCCAAGCAACAACCTTACCTGCCTACACAGACTGATTCTACTGACTGAACCAAGCAATCGAACCAAGCAATCTCACCTTCCAAATGGTCTAACCTGATCGATGTAGTATAGATCCTGAATTACTACAATCCATTCATTCGTGTCTTAAGTTCGAAGAGAATCTAAATACTTGGGCTCATCATGCTATACTCGCAGAGAAAGAACAACAAGCAGTTTATGCTTCAGTAGCCACTGTTTTACCAGCTTCAGTATTCATTGGGTTCAAGAAATGGAGCATTCTTCTTTATTCCGAGCCTGGTATAGTTCCCAATCCCAACCACGGTGCACGGAAGAGAAGCTTGGCAGGACAAGGCCGGTGGTTAGGCAGACGCCCCATTGTTCGGGGTATCGCCGCTATGACTGGCATGGATCATCTCCGTGGAGGAGGGGGTAGGTCGCGCTACGTCCAAGAACAATTGCTCACCAGGCACTGTAGCGCTACGTCCATCCAAAACAATTGAGTGATTGGAAACTTACGTAACAAGCGGAAATAATACAATGACAATTCTTCCGGAAAAGAATACAGTCATCTCAAAACATTGGACGGACAGTGTCATTCATTATTGACCTGGAGTACATAATCGCATATGGGGTTTCAAACACCGGTTGTTCTTTCTTTCATCGAAGTTAGTTGTTAGCGCCGTTGTTCATGGACTTCATGCATGATTGATGCGGTTGAACCAGCATACTGATTGATGTTCTTGTCAGTTTGTTGAGATTGTTTCTCTTCTAACCAAACCCCGTGAAATGCCCTATTGCCCCTTCTATACACGGGCTTGGGTCGGAATATTGACGGCTGCATTCAACTATTCCAGTCAACAGCTTTTAGGTCGGCCTTGCCCGATAGATAGTATAGAGCCTATCCATAGTGATGATGGGGCGGCTTGGCTGGCCCTGCACCACCAATATGCTAGCTACCTTAATCTAGATGAACCTAGAATAATAGCACAGTACGATCTCCCTGATATCACCAGGTTCTGGACACGGGGATGGATCCCCCCCAACTCACTTCATTTCATTCCTTGCCCTCAGAAGCGCAAGCCCCTCCGGGACCTTTTTTTTTGTTGTTTCGATCATATTGTATGTATACGATCGCTTAGATGCATGGCGTTCGACATCGAGACCATCATATGCGATGCCGGTGGGATCCAATAGCTGGCCGGAAAATAGCCCCTGTACTAATGATCAAGAGTGCGGAACTGGGAAATAGTATGCTCATTTTCACGTAGTTTGAATTCGAAAGCAGAGAGATTCCGTTCGAATTCCTACATGGTATCACTTCGCTCAACCCCACCCACTAATATATGATATGAATTCATTCGGGTGAACTTGGTGAACCAAAAGAGGGCGAAGCACACACCACTGAACGAGGAAATAGAATATGGTCCCGAACCAGATTGCTTGTTTCTAACCCTGATCATGATGAGGTGAGGGTAATTTCAATACACCCGATGTAACCACCAATGGAAACCATATTGTATATGTTGCTCCCGGTAGATAGAATCTCGTGGAGATTCCTAGGAAGTGAAGTGTTGTGATGAACCCGGTGCCACCACTGGAATTATATCCCTGGATGGTTTCTTTTCAACTCCTCCGTCGTTGCCTTCATTTGCTAAGGGAAACTACTAGTTTCACAATTTCATCCTTACTTACTTATTCGATGTGCTTTTAGGTTTAGTTTGAACCGGGCCTATTAGTTGAAATAAGAGAGTATCGGGGGCCTAGTTTCATTCTTCAACCCATACGTGGTTTCCTAAGGTCAACCCATACATAACAAGGTGCGAACAAAGTGAGATGGTTGCACAAGGATATCCCCGGGATCTCTTCTTTTTCCCCCGTGATATGGTTGCGATGTGAACCCCGCCTCCACTCCATATGGTATGCTCATTCTCACCATGTTTGAATAAGCCTGCCTGATATTAGAATGTGTGCTCTCAGTTCAAACAAGCCTGTTTGAATCAGAGGTATTGGAGGGTTTACCTATTTACCCTGTAAGGAGTAAGTTAGGTAGCGGGGTACCGGTGTGAAGCCCGCCCCAATCCCCCGAAGGGCAAGGGGTTGAACGAAGCATGAGTGAAATCGGGCGCACGATGATGATTCATTAGTTGCTCCCATTCGGATAATTAGAATCTATGAAGTTCTGGGGGTAATGCCAATCCCTTTCGAGAGTGAAGTGTTGCGGTGACCCCGCCTTATCCACTGAATTAGAAATCTTCTTTGGGGAAATGTGGCTTGGAAGTGATGTGATCGGGGTGAACACACGAGGATTCAAACAGGCTATTCATAGCTTTCTTTTAGAAGGATTCGAGTGAGAATATCCCCGTAGATTTGAACAACGTGAGAATGCTATCCCATTGCTGTCTTTTATAAGGGATGAGTTTCTTGATTGCTTTCTAAATAGGGGCTACGAAGCATGCACAAATCATTACGAAAAAGCGCACAAATCGCTACACAATTCAATCTACACATAGGTCCGGCAGGAATCGCTACGAAAGACATGCTACAATCGAAAAGATGCATTTACTCAGAAGCACGAAAGCTAGCATAACTAGTTACAGATCCAAATCCAATAGCAGAAGAGCAAGCTTCAGTTCCCTATCCAATTCGAGATTGAGATCGAGATTCCACCTATGCAAACGTAGGCAAAAGACATCCATAGGCAGAGGAATAGACAATGGAGTACACCATGCCAGAACGTGTTATGTAATAAGGCCTTATTGGTAATGATCGAAGCAGCGCGTTAAGATCTCTATATCCATGTGGTGGAAAGCTCTCAGGGCTATTGAGCGATGGGCCATTACCCAGGGGTTTCTAGTGCGCACTATCCACTATTCTCGGGCTCTCCAGGGGAGGAGGAAGTTATCGATTTCGTGGGACCTGTGCCTGGTTCTTTGATCGGTGACCTGTGTGTTGTCTCCTCAATCCATGTACCGATCCCGTGTACTCTGCGTACCAATAATGTAGTTTGTTCAGTGATCCCAATGATCCAGTGAGCAATGTCTCTCCGCGGTATAGGATAGGGCACGGATTAATCAATCATGTTATGCCTGCAACCGTCTTTTTTGCTGTCACCACGCTTAAACCTCCTTTCTTTCTTTCTATCCACCCCCTGCATAACCGCCTTGCTACCTACCTTTGCTGCCTGTTTCCGCTACTGTCTTCTGTCCCTGTTGTATGTTCCTGTCGACTGCTGACCGTATGCCCCAGTCATAGCTGCAGTATGCCTTGTCAATATCCTAAAACGGGTGAGCCAATCTGATCAGGGCCGGGTTCAACTAAATAATCAGGTGAATGGAGCACTGGGCGAAGGTGAAATAATGATAACGCAGCAACTTTCCGGATGGACCCTTATGGAGCGCACCTTTATGGAGATATAAATTGAAACCGAGTTTAAGCAGCGAATCCACCAGTTGAAGAGTCCCCGGTAACATATCTATATGGAGATCCGGTTGAAGTTGACCCATAACCCATTGAAGTTGACTCATCAGCGAGGGCAGAGGGATTTTCACCGAAGCTCCCAGCAGCACACGTTTACCCATAAGCGATTGACCCGGTCCCATTTCCGGTCCCAGATAGAGATTGAAACCCAGCACCTGTGAATGTGCCAGTCTTAGCATAGGATGGTAAAAAAGTGGGAAAAAAGCGCCCACCATATCATTTATAAACGCGACACTCCAGACGGACCCACGCAACACCCTGGGGCCATCAAGAACGCAACACCGAGGGTAGACAAAGACTGTAGGTAATAAGCCGGTAGCCTAGGTCGGTCTGCATTATGGCGCGAATGAGCTTAGCAAGGAGTGCGATAAGGGGAGAGTAGTGGACGTGAAGCGCTTTTCAAGACTCAGTTGCTAGGTAGAGAACATGTGCTCCCATCCCATAGCTCCCATAGTAAATGAATTTGATAGCATGTTGGTTTCTGTGTTATCCAGGTAGGGTTCCGTTCACCTGGGTGGTAAACTGGCTCTACTGAGGCTGACTATGGAGCTATATCTTCATCGATTGGCTTTGGATCAAGTGCATATGGAACCATGGTGCAAAGGGAAGGAAGCTGGTACTGGCACAGGCAAGGATGCTTACTTTTCAATTGGTGCTGCTACTCTAGGTAAAGGTAAACTCGATCCTTATTTAGATCTGCTTCAAGGTCAAAAGCTTGTTGCTTTGACTCGGTAAACCAGATATGATTCTGCCGGAACGGGATCTCTCATTAATGGATCTATATATGCATCTGTATCTGGATATGCACCTAGATATGGAATAGGAAGTCCTTATGGATCCGCATCTGCTGCTAGGTCTTACTCTGCCACTAGGGACTCTACTACTTAATAATATGCTACTTTGTCCACCCGGTTACCTGGTTATTCAATGGGATATGGAACTACTAGCTTTGGATCTGGGGATGAACCTTAAGCTCGATATCAATCTTAAGGACCCGGAGGGGCTTGCGCTTCCTAGTGCAAGGAAGAAATACTGGTCTCGGGTCAAGATCATCATCTCGGTCAACTGAATATGGAACCTTACTTAGAAGGGAAACCAGCCCTGCTACCAATGCTTTCACTCGGTCAAATACAAAAGCTGGTGGATCCGCTGCTGCTTCTAGTGCTGGATCGACTTCTGGATATACTGGCTCTACTTCTGCCACTAGTGGGCCAGGAAATGCTACTACCGGTTATGAAACAGATTCAATCCAGGCTACTAGCTTTCGATCTCTATTTTTCACTGATGTTAGTTAATACAGATTCAACGCGTAGATCGTCCATTAATAGAATTGTCTAGGCTATATAAGGTTTTTTAGTCATTTGGATTCGGGTAGTAAGATAAGATTGGTTGGGGTAGTCTCTCCATTGATTCCCCTTGATTGAGCATTCCCCTTGATTGAGCAGAGAATCTTTCCTTCATATCATTTCATTCTTCCATCACACACCACACATTGTCACTACCGCAACCGCATCTCTTTACTAGCAGATCATCTACTATTATATAAGTGAATATGAAATCCATGTGGTAATTTCATGTTCCGGTGATGCAGAGTGAGGAGTTGAGTGAGTGAGTGAGAGAGGGAGAGATCAGAGGTACCGGAGAGCCACTATCTGAGCTTCTTTTCCTACTATTGGTATGAGAGTTTCAACAGCAGTTGGTTGGGCAACCAGTAGTCAGAAAGCAGGTTACCCACTAGTAGTCACCCACCCTTGAGTACCAGGTTCAGGAGCTCAGCCAAGTGAAGGAGTTAAGTCAGGTTCAGGCCTTGATTCTTCAATCTTCAAGCATCCTCTCCTCTCCTCTCGATGGCGGCGATGGCGGCGATGGCGGCCCTTTTGGTCGAGCGATAAATCGATGGCGGCCAGTCGAGCCCCTGCCGGACCTTATGGTCGAGCGATAAATCGATGGCGGCCTTAACAGTCGAGCCCCTACCGGTCCTTATGGTCGAGCACCTAAAGGTGATGGCGGCCTTAACAGTCGAGCCTGCTTACGCATCCTCTTCAATTTACTTATTGGGTGGGGGGGCTTTTGGTCGAGCACCTAAAGGTGATGGCGGCCTTATCAGTCGAGCCTGCTTGCGCATCCTCTCGATGGCGGCCTTATCAGTCGAGCACCTAAAGGTGATGGCGGCCAGTCGAGCCTGCTTGCGCATCCTCTGATGGCGGCCCTTATGGTCGAGCACCTAAAGGTCCTTATCAGTCGAGCACCTAAAGGTGATGGCGGCCTTAACAGTCGAGCCTGCTTACGCATCCTCTGATGGCGGCCCTTATGGTCGAGCACCTAAAGGTCCTTAACAGTCGAGCACCTAAAGGTCCTTATGGTCGAGCACCTAAAGGTCCTTATCAGTCGAGCCCTGTCGGACCTCTCCCTTTTGGTCGAGCACCTAAAGGTTCAATTGACTTATTGGGTTCTCAAATAAGTAACTAAAAGGCGTTGGTCGAGCCTGCTTACGCATCCTTGGCAGTCGAGCCCCTGTCGGTCCTCACCCATATGATGGATGAGCGAGAAATCCCTCACCCTGCCGGGGGCATCCTCTCTTTTGGGGCCCCTCCCCCTTCTTTGGTCGGGAGAGTGGGTTCGTATGGGGTGCTTATTTGGTGAGGGGCCCCAAAAGAGAGTTGCTCCTCTTAGTTACTTATTTGAGAGGGGCCACGTTACCTCTCCCAGAGGTCGAGAGTTCGACAGGCTCACCCTCACCCTTTCCTTCCTTTCAGTCTGACTAAAATAAGAAGCACCAGCCCTGGCCTTCCTCCCACTACTTGATTAGGCTCCGACCTCCCACTACATTAGACTCCGACCTCCTACTACTACATATGCACCGACCTCCCACTCCTCAAATCCTCGCCCTCCCTCTTGCTTGTTCGAACCCGTGTCCAACTACCCAGCCAGTGGATAGAGCTCAGATGCTTATTTATCCTACTAGCTAGTCAGTCGTGCAATCCAATAAGCAGGCGCAGCATTCTAGCTTTATTATGGTGCGTGTCTTATTCCTGGCTGTCTTATGGTGGGTAGAACAATGGCGAGTGGGAAATTCACGAGTGAGAACCTGGCGTTGCCCATCTAACCATACGAGCAAGCAAGACCAGCCGTACCACACTTGAAATTGTGGGAATTTCACTAATGAAACCTGGCGTTGCCCATCCAGAGTCATACTAGCCGTACAACACTTGTGGGCGGCGTGTTCGCTAAGGCACTTGACGTTCAACCCCTCGACTTTAGCCGTATCCGTTGGTCATTCATTATATATGAGATTATACCACCATCGCTGATTCATTCACTTACGATATTAGAGCATCGCTGATTCATTCACTAATTCGTTCATTCATAGGCTTTTGAGATTCCTTTCATTGCCATTGCTCCATCCATGCATCGATCCGCCAGCCGGGTGACTGTTCAATCGCATCCCGCCATCCGGGTAACAACGATGGGAAGGACCTCCATCGCTCCATCGCTCCATCGATCCATCCATGCATCAATCCGGTGACTACTGGGCACTACCGCCATCCATCCGGGGAACAATGGTCAATACAGCCGGTGACTACTGGGCACTACCGCCATCCAGCCAAGACTGTTCGATCCCGCCCGGCATTTCCCTTCCCGCCATCAATAAATCCATAACTAAATCCATCGCTCGATCGATCAATCCGGGAAACAATGGGAAAGACAGCCGGATAAGACAGTGAAATCCCGCCATCTGAGTAACAATGGGAAGGACCGCTCTCCGGGGTATGATGGTAAATACCGCCGTCCAGGTAACGTGTAAGATAGCGTGTAAGGAGGCCAACCGGGTAACGTGGAAGTAATAGGGTGTAAGAGGGTTGGAATAGGTTGGAAGTAAGAACATGGAAGAGGGTGAGCCAGGCAACGTGTAAGGCAACGTTCTATAAATGTGTAAGTAAGCAGTCCGCAGTCAGGAACAAGCCACTAACTTACCTCACTCGGGAAGGTAAAGCAAGCCAGCCAGGCGTAAGGTATAGCCATCCGAGGTATAGCCATCCGAGGGAAATGGGAGCCAAAGCCAGGGGAATGGGAGATAAAGCCAGACAGCCCCAGCCAGGGAAGTAGAGGGAACGTAAGTAGGGAAGCAGACAGTATAAAAGCCAGGGTACGCGTAACAGTCTGGAAGCCAGATAGGTAACGTGTAAGGAAGAAAGCCAGGCAACGTGGAAGTGGGGTTTGTCTTAGGCATTTTGTAAGGCATAATCCCCGACCGTACTTGGCAGTTTGCTCATAAGCCCCGGCCGTACTTGTCGGACTTGGCCTTCAATCCATTCGTGAGGAAGCGAGAAGCTACTCTCTTTTGGGCTATGGGTCCTAAGACACAATCCAACCAAAGGGAGAGTCGGGAGAGACAGATATCGTTGCTCGACCAAAGGGAGAGTAAGGATGGATATTAACACCCTTACTTACCGGGTTGGAAGGCGAAGCCTGACCTCACACCCACTCCTATTGACGGGTTGGAAGGCGAAGCCTGACCTCCCTCCATCCATGGGCGCAGCCTTACCTTCCCTCCATCCATTTCGCTATTGCTCCTTGTACCCTTTCCTCGATATAGTAATTGACTCGATAGAGATAGTCACCCGAAAGACTTACTCTGACTCTTAAGGGAGCTCTGCTCAGGTTTTACAGAATTCCATCCGTAATAACTGAACTCTACGGCACCGAGGAATCGAACCCCTTTGAACCATATAAAAACTACCGCAACGTATATAACGCGCCTGGATCAAGACCGAAGGCGAAGGCAAGTCCCCATTCCTATGACCGCTCCTATTCCCTTGCACCCAGGCCCACTTCCATAGCGGACATGCCAGTAGTTGATCCATCCAAGTGTTGATGTCAGCCTTAGAAGAATTAATCAGGTATACTGGAAGCGCAGTATACGGAAAACAATATGGATAGGAACGAACGCTCGATTCCTTATTTAGGGCCCAAGCAACTCCTTATTCATTTTCCTTCTCGACCCAAGGAAAGAAATAAGCGAACCTGAGCTCGCCCCGGCAGATCGGCCTTCCCTTCCTTTTCGACTTGCCTCCATTCTTCGAACTGCTAATATACCCGAAGGTACGGGCAGTCTGGCAAGCGGGCGTGGGATTACCCTTTCTTTGGTGCAGAAAGAGAAAACATAACTCCATAGAGCATTAGACAAAGTGTTTATTTAACGTATTAACTCATACGATTTCGGTCATTAGCCAGGTATCTAAGCTGCGGGTGAATCTACTGCATCCGGGCCTCTAACACTGATGCCGGGTGATCAATTAGATCATTCACTGATTTCATATAAAAACCATAACTTATACTGCTTATCGAACTAGGAGATCAACACCTGGGACTTTGACTCGGTAAACGAGGTAAATCACAGGTGCTTCTACAGGAGGAAAGGATGCTCGCTCTGTTGCTTTCACTTAGCTGGAGATCAATTGGTTCTGGTTAAAAAACAATTGCTTCAACGGATGCTTGCTCTTATGCGACTTATGGTTCGATTCCGATCGTTTCTGTTCTCATAAACATAATAAAAGCATAATTACGTATATAAGAAAAGAAGACCAAATCTTGGCACAAGATTCCGTAGGAGAAGGGTTGCGTAGGGAGCTGGCATCGTTCAAGGGAAAGCATCGGAAAGGCTTTTTATATGGAATCAAATTCCCTAGAAGTTCCTTTAAAGGTACCTTCCAAAGTAATCCATTTTCCTCAAACTATATATAAAGTATATAAATCCCAATAACCGAAGGGAGTGATAGCCTCCCCATCCGAGCGAAGGGACGGAGTCACTCACTATTCATATGGTGAGGGATTCTTAGCCAAGCATCCTAGCGTAAAGGAGGTAGCCCAGCGGACTGACTAGCTGTAGGTGAGAGCTATAGCGTACAGTAGGTTATGAGCCCCAGATTGAGGAGGAGGCTAAAGTGCGTGGGGTCAAGCCCCAGTGAGGCTACTGGGAAGGCACTTATAGGGGCCTAAACGTGGATTCGAAGGGTAAAGCCAAGCGAGTGTATTAGCCAAGGT
>Ga0115854_10323_pt1 | contig 11380 bp, 5 predicted proteins | sample InSIn2SAF170_FD_83868 | JGI IMG/M metagenome (GOLD analysis project Ga0115854, IMG submission 83868)
AACCATTAACTCTATAGCAAGTAATTATATAATCATTTTCTCTATAACTAATTAGCTATAGAGCAACTAACTCTATAAGCAATTAACTTTATAAGCAATTAACTTTATAAAAATTAATTATGTATCCATTCGCTAAAAATACTCAGTATTAGGAGACAAGAGATTCGAACTCTTAAAAGCATATTGCTATTGAGTTTACAGCTCAACCCTTCTTACCAATAAAGGAACTCTCCTTTTTTTTAATGCAATTTCTTGTAAAACTACAAAGATTAAAAAAGATAACACAATTATATTTATTATTATCACTCTATAAACCCTTTTTCAACAGAGTTTTTATTTTTCAATACATTCTTACACTGTAGATAAAGAATTGAATAAAGTATAGTTATTCAAAGAATTAAATAAAGTATAGTTATTCAAAAAATTTACTACAAGTATAGTTATTCAAATAATTTAAATAGTTATTCAAAGAATTTACTATGTATGTATCCGAAGAACGACTTGAACGTTCACGACATAACGTCAACAAAGCTTAAATTTGTCCTGTCTACCAATTCCAGCACTCGGATTTTTTTTTTTTCTAAATAAATTTACTAGCAATAAAAGATTTGTTTATTGAATCAACCTTTTCCAAAAAACAAATAGGTTAAGTCTAGTTTACAGCGTTTTATCCCAAACAGCTAAATAACGAAGAAATGGCTTTATTCAAAACGAAATAACGAGTAAATAAGGTTAATTTGAAAAACCTAAACTACGAGTAGACACCTACATACCTTGGATATGAGCCTGTCTATGGATTCGAACCATAGAACCAGATAAACTTTATGCTCCTTGCACAGACTTTTTTTTTTTGGTGTATTGTTAATATTAATTATTCCCGGGCTAGTTCCCCAACCCGAACCGTATTTCGACTTAACACCAATTAGAGTCACGCATACGAAGATGTATCTGCCAAAAGATCTAAACCTGTATATTTAGACTATCAATTCGCAGCCACCAAACTTATTGCACATACTCCTTTCAGCGCCTGACGAGTGGTTAGTACCTATCTGAGATAAAATTCACCGTGATGTGATTACTCACGATTACTAGTAATTCCTTTTTCATGCAGTCGAATTTCAGACTACAATCCATACTTTATCCTATTTTAGGGGATTAGCTCCAATTCGCATTATTGCATCCCTTTGTAAAGGCACATGTGGCACGTCTATAGCCCACAATATTAAGGCCATGATGACTTGTCTTAGTCCCTATTATCACATCCAATTGTAAGCGGAGAACTGCTTTATACTAGTAAATAAAGCAAGGGTTTACGTTAATTTAATGGACCTAACCAAATCTCACGACATTAACTGAAGACAGCCATGCAACGCATGTGTTCTACAAATAGCTCATTTCTTTGGAATTTTTTCCAAAGTTGTATTCTATCTTGTAGATCATTCAAATTGTGGTAAGGTTATTCGAGGATCATCGAATTAAATAACATACTTCACTACTGGTTTCAGAAACGGTCTAATGATTTCAGTTCCTGCGTTGCCACATTACTCTTGAGGTGGAGTGCTTCCACTTTCATTTATAGTTCGACATAAAGCCAACCTATGGCACTCATCATTGTCTGCCCAGGCTACGGGGGTATCTAATCCTCTTCACTCTCTGAGCCTTCGTCCCTCAACGTCAGTTATAGTATTTCATGCCTTTTTTTTCACGATACCGTGCTGCATAAATACATGTACATAGAGGTTTGCCTTCGCCGTTATCAGTCCTATTAGTATTAGCAAATTTCATCTTTCCACCAATAATTCTGACATATTCCTCTCACATATCAAACTCAAGTGTAACAGGTACTTATCTAAGCCTTTGTACACCGTCTAGGTACCCTATATACCTGTTAAAGATGAATAACACTCGTCTCCCTTGTCTTACCGCGACTGCTGGCACAAGATTTGGTCGAGACCTATGGATATAAAGTTTTCATAATAAGCTTTATCCAGAATTTTATAAGACCTAGTCAAGCAAGTTAATAAACTTATTATATTAACTCTCATTCCTGCAAGTTGCTGGTTCAGCCGTTAGGCCATTGACCAAAATTCCTCACTGCTGTACTACACGCACTGGGGTTTTTTCAGACCCAGTGTGGTCAATAGACCTCTCAGTCCTGACTACGGACACAAGCTAAGTATGCCATTACCATACTTACTACTTATCCGATGGTTATTAATAATCAACTAGAAGCGAAATACTATTTCTTTTAATCACATTTATTATTGCTATTATTAACCTGTTAACCTAACTTTTTCAATAGAATTTAGTTTGGACGGATTAGGTTTAGTATTAATAAAGAATAATAAATTGTTTTTATAAGGGATTTATTTTGCCTTACTCCTAGGTAGCCATAATACCAATTACTCACCTGTACACCACTTCAATATAGATAATTTAAAAAATTAAATATTGACGTTCGATTAGCATGTGTCAAGCATTTGCATAGCGTTCACTCAGAGCCATCATCAAACTCAAATAAAAAAGTATAAAAGTTATTTATTTCCTTTTATCTTTTTTTTATCTCTTTTTTTATCTTTTTTTTTTATCTTTTTTTATCTTTGATTAGCTATAGTTAACAGCTATTTCTCTCTACCTATTGATTCTTATCTAAGATTCGAACTTAGATTCAGATATTAGAAGTATCTTGTTCTACCATTAAACTAATAAGAATCTTTTATAGTAGTTATCTCTATACCCTTTATAAAGTATAAATTGTAAAGGGCTTTTCTTCCACACAATTTTTTTATACAGATTATACCCAATACATTACTACTAAGTTCTATATAGATAGAGGGAAAAAAATTATCATTTTTCTATAATTAGTATTTGATTATACCCATTACATTACTACTAAGTTCTATATAAGTTATCTCTTTTTAAACTTATGTATCTAATAATTAAGCTATATGGCTTAACTATTTAGCTTATCCATAGTTAAGCTTTTATAATGAGTAATTAGCTATGTTTATTACACATTGTGAAATTGTATAATTATAGCAAAAAAGTTGTTTTTTAATCTTTTTTTTTATAACTAGTATAAGATTATACCCATTACATTACTACTAAATTCTATATAGGTTAACTATTGCTAAACTTCTATAACCAACAATTAACTATATAGTTTAACCATTTTTAAGCTTCTATAACAAGTAATTAACTACATTTAGTACATTACTACTGTATTTTTATAATATACTAGTATATTTTTTTTAGGACTTACTACTATATTTTCATAATGTACTACTATGGTTTTTAGGACTAATATGCTTTTTATATAGCTTTTTAAGAAATTAAATATCCTTTGATCTATTTTCTTTTACCTTTAGTCTAACAAATATTATGTGTTTCAGGTTTTCCTAGTTATTTAGGCTTATCTTTTATTTTTTTTATAGTATTCGAATTAACTTGCCATTTTACAATAATAAATAAGCGCTTTCTTTTATAAATAGGGATAGGATTCTTTTTATGTATGTATTTCAGTAAAATATAGCCCTCGTTGTATCGCCCTAATAATGTAATTAGATATAGAATAGCTAATATTTAGTTGTATAGAAAATCTTAGAAGACCTAAAGAAAAACGTATTTTCTTTACCAGTCCGTGTTCAGGTGTGTTTTCAAAAAAAACGTATTGTGAAATTATATTAATATACTATGTTAAATTTAAATAGAAGTAATTTTCAAGCACATCCTTTTCATTTAGTATCTCCTTCTCCATGACCTTTATATACATCTATTAGCTTATTAAGTCTTACTACATCTGCTGCTTTATCTTTCCATGGATTTGCTTTTGCAGAGTACAACTTAATGATGAGCCTAATATCACTAATTCTTGCTATGGCATTCTGATGAAGAGATGTAATAGCAGAGGGTAAACTAAACCTAAAAAAATAAACAAAATACTGTTTTTTAAACGATGGATTCTTTATGATATGATTATCAAGAAAAAACATCTTATTGATAAAGATTAGAAAAAAAAATTTTTTTTTCTTACAGGAATATTATAAAAATACAGTATTTTGTTTTTTATGTGCCCTCTTTAAATTTTACTATGTGCTGGAACTTTCTATTTATATTTTAAATAGAATAATCAGCAGGAAACCAAAAGATAAAATATCTTAGTAGGATCCTCAGAGACTAGATGTAGAAACCTTATAAAAATAAACGTTTATAAGGTATGATATAGTCCAATCAATATAGAATATATATTGTATAATTTTGATATATAGGGGACATCATACGAAAAATAAACGTGGGTTAAAACTAACTTCATTTACATTACATGTAAAAGGCACTTGTTCTTGTAAAGGATTACCTTTAGATGAATAAAATATTAGATTTGTAACTAGTTTTTTACATATATGGACGATAATAACCATTATGTTACGTGCTTTATTTTTCTAGATTGACTACCCCCCACTTCCCTCCTTAGTATAGCATAGCTACCATGTATATTATTTTATAGCTACCATCTATATTATTTCATACATACCATGTTTATTTCATACCTGTCATATCTATTATTACATTAAAGAAAAAGGAATCTGGATTTTTTATAATTTCTTATTTTTATGTAACTATATTATTAAACGAATGAAAATAGCTAAATGGATTTTTATAATACTAGGGGCGGGTGCAAAATTATATTTAACGACATATATAGGTCACCACACTCTTGCAGTACAAAGAGGATTAAACCTTGGTGTTGCTTTATTTATAGTATCTGAAGCTTTATTTTTCTTAGCTATATTTTGAGCATTTTTCCATAGTGCTCTTTCTCCTACAGTAGAATTAGGGGCTATGTGACCTCCTATGGGAATAGAATCTATAGATCCTTTTGAATTACCATTAATTAATACAGTTCTTTTACTTGCTTCAGGATTTACTGTTACATATGCACACCATTTTTTAATTAACGGAAACAGAGCTAAAGCTTTATATGGTTTATTATATACTATTATATTAGCAACTATCTTTACAGCATTACAAGGTGTAGAATATTCAGTATCAACATTCACTATCTCAGATGGAGCTTTTGGATCATGTTTTTACTTTGGAACAGGGTTAATCTAAGCCCCTATTAATCTCATTAATACATCAAAATAAAATGCTTATATAGTCATCTTTATGTATAAAAAAAAAAATAAAATAGATGGTTATATACTCACTTTATTAATGTAAAAAAAAAAATAAATGGTTATTTATAGTAAAAACACAAACAAATAAGCGATGAAACTTTGCACTTATACTAACTTCTTATAAAGTAAGCATTAAACTTAGCACTTTATTAATTTTTTATACACTAATGATTAAAAAAAATAGTTTAATGGTAGTGAATAGCTAAATCGTAGTGAATAGCTAAATCTAATGGTTAACAGATTTATAAAATGTCAGTAACTAGATCCATTTATTAATAGCTAAATCTAATTGTTAATAATTTGATAAAATGTTATTAACTAGATAGAATGTTAATAGAAAACAGGGTAAATTGCATAGAACTCCTATTTCAATAAAGGACAATATGCAGCCAACGATAAAACAATAGAAATATTACAATAGTATTATAAAAAAGTTTTATAAAGGTTCAACGACTAAAAAAAGTTCTTTAATAAGAATCTTAAAAACCCCTGCAATTTACTAGGTTTTCTAAGTAAATTGATGACATAGTCTTAACCATTAAAAAAAAATGGTGTAAAGGATATAATGCCTTTAACTTGTATTGTCCATGGATTACATGTTATGATAGGTACAGCTTTCTTAGCTGTAGGTCTATGACGTGTATTAGCATACCATTTAACAAATAATCATCATCTAGGATTAGAAGCTGGAATACTTTACTGACATTTTGTTGATGTTGTATGATTATTCTTATTTGTATCTATATATTATTGAGGATCATAACGTTAAGTAGTTATCTTTCTTTTTTCTAGCCCTTTTTTAAGAATATATATAGGGTAACTAGTGCTCTAATTATAGAGTGCTAGCGAGAGTTCGAATCTCTCTATTCTTACATGGTTATAACTTCATTAATCTTTTTACTTTTATCTAATTCAATTACATTAAGACGAGACAAATCTATTTTATATTCAAGAGCCACAATTACTATTTTACTTATCTCTGCTTTTATTGCGTATGATAACTTATTTTTCCTATTTTTAAACAAAGGGATAGGGATTTTCGGAGGTCTGTTTACTACAACAGCTACTACTAATGTTTTCCATATTTTTATCTTTTTAATTAGTAGTGTTATACTTTTATTAACTTCATTTTACCCTAGAAAAGTCTGATTAAAAGAATACAGCTCACCCGACAGACTTTTATTTACAAAATTAATCTATTACAGAACTCTTATCGTTAACAAAATGGGAGAACAATTCAAAATTATTGAATATTCTTTAATTATTTTATTTATTGTTACAGGAAGTGTTTTCTTAATATCTACTAGTGATCTAGTATCTATATTTTTATCCATTGAACTACAAAGTTATGGGTTGTACTTACTTTCTACTATTTACAGAGATTCAGAACCAGCTACTTCAGGAGGACTTATGTATTTCTTATTAGGAGGACTATCTTCTTGTTTTATATTACTAGGAACAGCTTTACTTTATGCAAATTCAGGTACTACAAACTTAGACAGTTTATATATAATTACTAGTATATCAAATGCAAGTAAAGATAACCTTACAAGCCTACTTTACTGATATAAATCTTACTATATCCATATAAGTTTACTTTTCATGGCTGTAGGGTTCTTATTTAAAGTATCTGCTGCACCATTCCATTTTTGAAGTCCAGACGTTTATGACGCAATACCTACGATTGTTACAACTTTTGTAGCGATAATCGCCAAAATTTCTATCTTTATTTTCTTACTAGAATTAGTTCACTATACAAGTAAATCAATGTTTGATATGGACTTTTCTTGAACAACAACTCTATTATTTAGTTCTCTTTTATCTTTAGTTATAGGAACTGTTGTAGGGTTAACACAGTCTAGAATTAAAAGACTTTTTGCATTTAGTACGATTTCACACGTTGGATTTATCCTATTAGGACTAAGTATACACACAGTAGAATCAACACAAGCCTTTATGTTTTATTTAATCCAGTATTCTATATCAAACTTAAACGCGTTTATCTTACTTATTACTATAGGTTACTCTTTATACTGTTATGTTTATAATACAGAATCTACTAGTGAAAAAGAAAAAAGTAATGAAAATAACAACAATCTACATGACGTGAACAATTCACCTATTCAACTAATTGACCAGTTAAAAGGGTTGTATTATATTAATCCTATACTATCATTAAGCTTAGCGATTACTTTATTTTCTTTTGCGGGAATACCACCGTTAATAGGATTCTTTGGTAAACAGATGATTTTAAGTGCAGCTATTGATAACGGTTATATCTTTATGTCACTTGTTGCTATCCTAACAAGTGTTATAAGTGCGGTTTACTATTTAGCTATAATAAAACAAATCTTTTTTGATAAACCAGACTACACAGTAAACAATGAATTAACAAATTTAAATGCAGAAGGGCTTATTGTGGAAAAAAACACGATTAGTAAAAAAGTTGCTATAACAATAAACAATATTGTTTTATCAAGCTCATTAAGTTTATCTATTTCTATAATAACACTTGTAATAGCGTTGTTTATTTTTATCCCTGAGGAACTATTAAGCTTAGCTAATATATTAGCATTAATACTTTTTAACATATAAATGACAAGCACTACTTTTTTTATTATCTTTATCCCTATATTAGCTATTTTATTATTATCAATAAATTTAATTTTAGCCCCTCATAATCCTTACCAAGAAAAGGACAGTGTTTTTGAATGTGGTTTCCATTCATTTTTAGGGCAAAATAGAACACAGTTTAGCGTATCGTTCTTTATTTTTGCTCTTTTATTCCTTTTATTCGATCTAGAAATCTTATTAGTATATCCCTACAGTGTAAGTGGGTACACTAATGACATTTACGGATTAGTTATAATGATGGTATTTTTTGTGCTATTAACTTTAGGATTTATTTTTGAATTGGGAAAAAACGCATTGAGTATAGATAGTAGACAAACTTCTAGTTATAGTAGCGTGGACACTGCTGTATCTCACGCGTTTTTGAGTTCAACGAATTCCACTATTCTATTTTCTGGAAATGATATAGCGGAATTATCTAATATTATATTAACCCTTGGTTCTTACTTGTCTGAATTTAGTACTTTTATCAATAAATTTGACAGCACTGTGGTTGAAAATAGTATAAATGTAATCTCAGACAGTGATGGTAATCTTAGTATTGAGGCTCCTTCTAATATGTCAGATGATGTAGCCAAGAGAGTTGCTACTAAAATTAATATAATTGATAGTTTGATTACTAAACGTAAATGTGATATTAGTGATCTAATTCAAAAAGGACTTGCACTACAAAATAAGATAAATATAGTGGATCCTCTTTACAAGTCTGAAATATTAAGTCAAATAACAGAATTTGAAAAGTTAAAGGGTTTTTATAAACATTAAAATTTATTCTTACTTAGCTTATTATTAGTACAGTATTAGACAAATGTAATCCTGCTGAATTAGTTGAATTCGTTGAACTTTTTTATTTTTATTTTTACTATTAGTAAATAGTATTTTTACTATTATGGTAAGTAGTATTGCTTTTATAGTAAAAAATATTAGAGAGATATAGTGCAAAACTGTCTCTGTAAAAAAAGGGGTATGTTGCATAGGGCTATGCATTTTGATTGCAGATCATAAATATAAGGTTCAACTCCTTCGTATCCCTCTCTAGGGTAAAAAGATTTTACCTAACTAAAAAACAAAAAAAGTAAAATCGGTCAATAGATAGAATGTTTATATAACCTCTTTGTATTCCCCTATACTCCATATTAGTACGGCATAGCTAAGCTATTCCTTTTAGCTAGTACTCCCTTTTTCATAGTTTATTTTTTTCCAATCGTTTGTCTTTCCTTAAGAAAAAAAAAATAAAATAATAAACTGTAACAATAGGAAAAATTGTAAAGGGAAAACGTAATAGAAACCACCGTTTACCTCTACGAAGATCTTTACTGGGGCTCTCGTTACTAAAAAAGTTATACGGCTGTTTACTCTATACATAGGCTGTAGAGCTTGCCGCTATTTCTTTAAAGCAAAAATAAAATGAAAATAAATAAAAACACAAGGTAGATGAAGTGTTATTGCGTTTAATCGCAATAAGATAAGCATTTTTATACTTTAGTGTAATTAGCAATACGTGTAGTAAAATGAACTTTTTTTTACTATATTTCTTAAAAACGAGAAATATACAACTACACTGCTGTTGTAGAAAAGTGTGACCCTTTATAATCCTATAACCTTTTCTAAAAGCAACCTTATAATATCTGAAAATGATAAAAATGATAGGTACAACGACCTAACAATGAAAACATCAGGGATTAGTATGTGATTTGAAAGATGATTTCTATCTTCTAATGCTAAGGATATTGGTGTGTTATACTTAATATATGCATTATTCTCAGGGTTAATAGGAACTGCCTTTTCTGTTTTAATTAGATTAGAACTGTCAGGACCTGGTGTTCAGTATATTGCTGATAACCAATTATATAACAGTATTATTACTGCTCACGCTATAATAATGATTTTCTTCATGGTTATGCCAGCTTTAATCGGAGGTTTTGGTAATTTCTTACTTCCATTAGGATTAGGAGGACCTGATATGGGGTTCCCTAGACTTAATAATATTAGTTACTTATTATTAATTCCTAGTATTGTTTTATTCTTATTTGCAGGTGGAATTGAAAATGGTGTAGGTACAGGATGAACTCTATACCCTCCATTATCAGGAATACAAAGTCATAGTGGTCCAAGTGTGGATTTAGCTATCTTTGGATTACACCTTTCTGGTATCTCAAGTTTACTTGGAGCTATGAATTTCATGACTACTACATTTAATATGAGAAGTCCTGGTATAAGATTACATAAATTAATACTATTTGCATGAGCAGTTGTTATTACAGCTGTTTTATTATTATTATCACTACCTGTTTTAGCCGGTGGAATTACTATGGTTCTTACAGATAGAAACTTTAATACTTCATTCTTTGAAGTAGCAGGTGGTGGTGATCCTATATTATACCAACATTTATTCTGATTCTTCGGACATCCTGAGGTTTACATTTTAATTATTCCAGGTTTTGGTATAATTAGTACTACAATTTCAGCTAACTCTAACAAAAGCGTGTTCGGATACCTTGGTATGGTTTACGCCATGTGTTCTATTGGTATCTTAGGATTTGTAGTTTGAAGTCACCACATGTATACTGTAGGTCTTGATGTAGATACAAGAGCCTATTTCACTGCTGCAACTTTAATTATTGCAGTTCCTACTGGTATTAAAATATTCTCTTGATTAGCAACTTGTTATGGTGGTTCTTTACATTTCATACCATCATTACTTTTTGCGTTAGGTTTCGTATTTATGTTTACTATTGGGGGATTATCAGGTGTGGTTCTTGCGAACGCATCACTTGATATTGCTTTCCACGATACTTACTACGTAGTTGCTCATTTCCACTACGTTTTAAGTATGGGTGCCGTATTTGCCTTATTTAGTGGATGATACTTCTGAATACCTAAAATCTTAGGGTTAGATTATAACTTACTATATTCTAAAGCTCATTTCTGAGTTCTATTTACTGGAGTTAATTTAACTTTCTTCCCTCAACATTTCTTAGGATTACAAGGTATGCCACGTAGAATTAGTGATTACCCTGACGCCTTTACAGGTTGAAACTTTATTAGTAGTATTGGTTCACTTATCTCTGTTGCTGCTACTGTGTTATTCTTACACATAGTGTACTTACAACTTGTTAAAGGGAAAGCTATATTTGGTTACCCTTGAGCGGTTCCTCAACTATTTAGTGATTACTTAAGAATACTTAAAGATAAATGTGCTCCAGGGTTAGAGTGAGCATTAAGTAATCCACCTAAACCTCATGCATTTACTAGCTTACCATTACAAAGTAGTACAATCTTATCTTCTATTTTTGCCGCAATTAGCACTTTATTTACTGTTTCTAGCGAATTTTTATGTGATGCACCTAGAGCGTGAGGACTATATTTCCAAGATAGTGCTAGTCCACAAATGGAAGCTTTAATCGAATTACATGATAATATTATGTATTACTTAGTTGCTAATACAGATAGTGAAGGATCAGTAACTTCATCCATTAAGTATAATAGTTTGAAAGAAGGGAAAGCAATTAATACTAATATTAAAGCAGGAGTAATTGTTCAAATTAATTCTATTAATGTACCGTGGTTAA
>Ga0115854_10327_pt1 | contig 11294 bp, 6 predicted proteins | sample InSIn2SAF170_FD_83868 | JGI IMG/M metagenome (GOLD analysis project Ga0115854, IMG submission 83868)
ACCTCACAATAGGAAATCAAAAGGGAGGCAAAGAGATATTTTAGCAACATATTATGCTCTAGGGAACAAGCCTCTCTCAATAAACAAATGGAAATATGTGACCTTTTGTGTCTTTCCAGTTTGTAGATGTGGAGGAAGAGAGATTTTTATTTGGAGTGTCCTGTATCATAGAGAAACCATGATTATTCAAAAAAATTATGTGTGAAACAAATAATAGGTGTGGACTTGTTAGGCCAGATAGGTGATTGAGGCCAATTTTTACTGTGGAAATTGAACCAGTATGCCATTTCATGTTTCCAAAGAGCCAAGGCTTGATGTGGAGAAAGTTGCACCATGAAAACGAGCAGTAGTGAGGATTCGGTGCACCAGCTCGAATCCAATCAATAAAGTCTTTGTTGTGGAGGTATTTGGGCTTAATAATTTGGTTCCAAAGGCTCGTTCTTGAGACAACTCTCCAAAGGTTTTTAAATAGAAGTGCCAAGTTGAAAGAATAAATATCCAATAGTCCTGATCCACCTTTGTTGACTAAACATTTGCTGATGTCTAAGTTGACCAGGTGAAATTTGTGATTTTGTTGCATAACAACCCATATGAATGTAGTGATAATGGAATTTATCTTGTGGATAACTCCCTTAGGTAGTCTGAAGATGTGCATCCAGTAAATATGTATGTTATTCAAGACAAACTTTACAAGGCTAACATGTCCCCTCAAGGAGATTCAATGATGTGACCACTGGTGGAGTCAATTTTTTTTTTAGGAGTGAGTCTGATTCCTTATTGATGTATCGATTAGGCTTTAGAAACAAGCCCAAGTATTTGAATCCATTGTCCAAATGTCAAGATTTTACCCCAAAGATGTTAGAGATATCCATAGTACCTACTACTTCCAGATGAAATGAAATCAAAATATTCTTTAACTCGTTCATGAGAAGGCTTGATGCGATTCTGAAATCTATTGTTATGTTGAAGATCACTCGCCATTTACAAGGGTCATAATTTCCTATTGTGAGAACATCATCCAAAAACATTAGATGGGAAAGGGGAACCCTGTGTCCAATTCTGTAATTAGTAACATGACCTAGTTCTCAAGCATTTGATAGTTTTCTGGAGAGCCCACCAATGATGATGCTTTTCTGGACAGTACTCTAGAGATTTGGAAAAATTCAGTTGGAGATTCGTTTGTCAAGATGGAAAGGGAGACATTATTATTGAAATATTTTATCCAATTTAGCATTGAGAACTCCACGCTTTGTGTAGAATTATCCACATTAGTTCCTAATCAATGCATTGAAAAGCCTTAGTGAGATCAATTTGCATGAGGCAGTCATCTAGGTCACAGTTCTTGACTAAATGTATGCATTCCTGTGTGGATGCAACAATTTCAAGGATTTGTTGGTTCTCCCGAATGCCAAACCATTCAGTTAATATATGTTTTGATAAGAATTGTTTGACTTGGTTTGCAATAGTTTTAGAGATCAATTTGTATATGTTGTTGCATAAATAAATAGGGTGATAATCATAGAAATAAATTAGATGATGAACCTTTATAATAAAGTTTATGAATGTAGCATTTGTGGCTCCTAAGACCCAAGCAAGTTTGCGATATTCCTCTGCCATCTCAATAAGCTAAATAATCATAGTATCTTGAAAATTGATGAAAAGTTCCATTGTCGAGTCATTCAGACAAGGGATTCTTCCATGCGTCATTTCTTTTAAAACAGAGAGAACTTCTTCCTGTGTGATAGGGTGGGCCAGATACCTAGTTTCTTCCATGCTAGGTGAGAAAGAGAAAAGGTCACATATTTCCATTTGTTTATTGAGAGAGGCTTGTTCCCTAGAGCATAATATGTTGCTAAAATATCTCTTTGCCTCCCTTTTGATTTCCTATTGTGAGGTGAGTTGTTCACCTAATTCTGAAATGATGTTTCAGATGGAGTTTCTTTTTTATCTCATATTGACATGTTGATGAAAAATATTGTTATTCTTATCTCACTCCTCGACCCAAATGATGCGACATTTTTGTTGTAGTTCTTCAAACTGTCTTGTCAAGATCAGTGATCTGTAGATCTCCAATTGAGGGATCTCTTGGTTTGTGAGTTCATAGAAAAAATTAGGGTCTATATTTTGACATGTTTCTCAATCAAAATTATTTCCCGATTCAGGTCCCTTTTCTTATTTATGGCCCATCCTCGGACCCTATCTTTGAGCACCCTCAATTTACAATTTATATTGCCCATTTTTCGGGAGCCAACATCTCCAAATGGTGACTTCTAGAAGGTCTATACAAAGTCCATGAAATCTGGATCCTTCAACCATAAATGGTTGAATTTGAAAGGAAAGGCTCAGTAGAGGAAATTTCATCTTAATGGTGGCCTCCTAAGGAAAAATAATAAAATAATAGCTAAAATAATAAAGTAAGAGTGATGAATTTGGGAGGGAAATGAGGAAAACCACTTTTTTAATTATAATTTCGGGTTATCTCATTATTGGATTACTCAAATTTCAAGTATAGATACTTTTTGGATGCATAATTAAATTTTGCATCCAATGAGTAGACATTATGCATACTTTTGATAAGACCCACATTCATAAAAATTGCAGATACATTAAAAATCCATGTTCAACACATTGTTTTTATGTATATGTAATTTTTATCAATGTGGATCTTCTCAAAAGTATGCATAATGGGTAGTCGTTGGATGTGGAATTTAATTCTGCATCCAACAAGTGTTTACATTTGAAATTTGAGTAAACCCAATAAGGAGATAAGCTAAAAATAAAATTAAAAAAGTGGTTTATTTTTCTTTTCCCTCCACAATATTTAAATGTACCTCTTTTTAAATTTAAAGGATTTTGATTGTTGTACATATTATGACATGGAAATTATGTAAAAATTTCATAGGAACTTTTAGGCTAAAATTTCCTCCAATGTTTGGATGTAGTTCCTGAATTCATTTCAACAAAATAGGAAAATGATCAGATATTTTTATTGGAATAATATTTGAGTTTAGTTCCTTCATTTTGTTGGAAGTTGATTTGTATACATAAAATTTTTCCAATCCTTTTGCTATACCCTATGACCCCCATCCCCAATTTTTCCATGTGGGTCCAATCGGAACTGGTTTGATGTCTCAGATATTTTTCTATCTAAATAGATCCTTCAACGAACACCCCATCTTATCAGGACTAAAGTGGGAGCCTAAAATCTTAGACGAGTCTGTTCAGAAATTAAAATACCCTAACAAAAACAATGATTCAAGCTCTAGGAAGCCATGTTGGGCAGCGTTTGACCAGTACACCTTTTTGTTTGTATATGGAGCATATACATTAATGATTCAGAGGCGAGATTTGGAGCCCCTCAAACTATCGTAATTATTAAACCCAAAGGTGTGATGAAGGCTTTCGAACCATATTTTTTTTATTTCACATTGTCACTAAACCTTCAGATAGTCCCGAAGCACTAGCTGTGAATAAACTTCAGTTCGGAAAAATCTGTAGAAGGAATCCCCACATCTTTTCTTTGATGGTCATAGTTTCGTAAATAAGAACAATTTCAGATTTATGAAAGCCAATTACAATTTTTAGGGACCATATTTTTTGGGCCGACCTCAAGCCCCTAAGATTTGGAGACATTATGGTCATTATGGAAGGTCGAGTTTGGGAGGCTCTACTGTAAGGACACAAGTTTTTGGAGGAATTAATTCTTTGAGTCTATTCTAGTGGGATGTGGGGGTGATGAGAAGTGGATGGTTGAATGGTAAGCTTTGGAATTGATCCTGTATATTGGATAGGGTGATGGTGAAATTTGCTAACTTTTTAATTTTATGTCCTTTCCTCTAGTGGGTGGTCACATTTTTTGAACTCACCAAGGTGAGGAGGAGGGTCATCTAGATCGAAAATATTATTTTTTATAGTCAGGGGTTCCAGAGTAAATTGTGACTCCCTAGAAAGCATTTGGAGCTCTAAGACAGCTGAGAAAGGTATAAAAGTGGAACTAGAAGGAGCCCCAAATTTTATTGGGGAGGAGAAGAATTGTTCAACATGAGTTTGTGTCACTGTCGGAGGAGCATGAACAACTCCTGACTTTTCTATTCGGGAGGACATAGGTTTGTCAGAGAGAAGTGCAGATAGGGGCTTATGTTTAATTGATGGGGAATAAGGTCAGGTTGAGGTGAGTGTTTGGGGAATATGATTCAAGGTTAGTGTAAGTGTCTTGGCTTCTTTCGACGTTGTGGTGAGGGATAGAAGAGGTCTGATAAGAGATTATGAGGATAGGATTATTGGTCGCAAGATGTAAGGAGCCTTTTTTTGGTAAGGGAGGATATAGTCATAGGGATATTTATAATAGGAGGGGAGTTGGAGTGGGAAGATACATTTCAATTGGTATTTGCAGAGAGGAGAGTATCTGACTAGTCATGAAGAAAGGTGGAATGAGCTAGTAAATCAACACGTATCTCATCAACTTTGGGCATGAGCATGTTTTCCTGGAAAATCTTACATCAGGTGTCCTGTGGCATTACATCTGAGGAAGAAAAAAGGAATTGACCAATAGTAAATAATTTTCTTGTTTGAACATGGTCCCTAATATAGGTCAATTTCTATAGGAAGTCCCCCTACGAGTGATTCTTCAAGCAATACCGATGCAATATTTTTTATAATTCCTCGAAAGTTGCTTTCATAAATCTAGTATAATTTTCCAATTGAGTGTGCAATATACATTATAGCTTTCGAGTCGAGCGTTCAAGAGGAAGCACCATAATTTTTTCCCAAACTGTTTTCCCTTGATGATTGTCTATGGTAGGGTAAAAAAAGAGGACCATTGCTAGGGAGATAGGTAGCCACATCATTGAACCCATGGCCTAATAATGATAAGATATGTATCCTCTGCAGTGCTAAAATGAAATCTGAACTAGGAATTTTGGAGAGCACTAATTCTCGACCAGTGTTTGAGGAGAGGCTACCACCATGTTTTAGCCTATTTCTTCATTTGGAAAACATTCCTACTGTAGAAAACTCATCAGCCAACTAGGGCTTGATTTTTGAGTTTTATTGATTCTTCCTAATATCCCTCCACTTCAATAATCAATCGTTAGGTGTGAGGGTCAAATTTGATCGGTTTCTATTTGTGGGTATCTAGAGGCTTTAGAGTAGTTTTGTGTTGGTTGGGTTGATGTTTTTCCACTTACACTGCATCAATTGAGCACCTAAATTGCTTCTCAACCCTAATCTCTATGTCTATTAGTAGTTCCTCATTTGGAGGGGAGAGAAGCATAAGTTCTTCCATTTTAGATGTTAAGTCATTCTCGGACAATCTTGTATGTGCATTCCTCCATGTCACATGGAAAATGGTCCAAACATTCCACAGACAAGGTGAAAGGTCAATATATGTGGGCCATTGTGATACCTCACAAATGTCAAAGATTAGTAGCCATAGTGTCTAGTGAGTCCCCAATCCAATTTCCCAATGTTTGACAATCCACTATGTAGGTTGTGAGAGGATTAGTGAACAATAATGGAGGGTTATCTGCAAGATCCAGAGCCAATGGGGAAAATAGGGAATGTTTTCCATATCGTGATTGGTTGATCCCAGGAATGTGTTAGGGTCCCACCATAACCATATATTATTGGTAGGAATGATTCAATGGGTTGTCTTATAATTAAGTCATAATGTTATTGATGCATCCTTTTCATGGTGGGGGAAATATTGAGACCAAGCGATTAAATCCCCAAGTTTATTTGGTAGGTGTATGAGGTTGACTAACCAATTGCTAAAACATTAATTCATGTAAGTCAAATTTAAAAAAAAAAATCCAATGTCATTCAGCCTCAGCTTCGACCCTTGATCAAGTCTCCTGGCGAAGTAGAGAGAATGTGTTAATGATCTTAAAAAACACCTTGGTTTTGCTGATAACCCTCCATTAAGCTTTTCGTACACTAGCAGCATATATAGCCCCATCTCAAACTATTCTAGAGTGAGAAATATCTACAATTCCATCTGATGCATTCTCTCATCAATTCTTCATGTTTGTGAGGGAGTTCCTCTCCCCAAGTGCAAAACACTCTTTCTAAGAAGAGACCCGAATTTTGTAAAGATACTATCCTGTGTCATTCAAACTTTGTCTGCAAACTCTCAACATTTCCATATTTACCGCAAAATAACAATATATTTGCACTGTTCCTTCATGTTCTTATTTATATTGTTAAACAAAATTGTACTTCTATGGATTTCTTAATTCTCTAATCATGAGATGTAAGATGTAATAGGCAGAAATATCAATACCCTCAGCAAGAAAGCTTCAAGGATGTCATTCTTGTCCATTTTATTTGATGAGTTTCGTACCTTATGCTGAGTAAGAGACGATATTGGAAGATGAAACCCTGACTATGATGGTGAAGATGGATAAAAACTTGCAAGTTGAAAAAATCACCTCTTAGATGTCCTTAGAAAAAATCAACAATCTACCTCTGAATGTGTCCTCAGAAGGACACCAATACAAGTCACAACATATTAATCCAGCAACATGCATTCTACCTAAGTTGTCCCTCCTTGTCTTAGTGCATCGGTTACACTAGCGCCATCTCCCCTTTCACATAGTCTACTGCATCCTACACTATAGTCATGAGTGCACAAGCTAAGAATTCCCCTGCATCTCAAAGCTTCCATTTTGGATTGTTCTAATATCGAAGTTTCACTTTCCCATTGTCTATTATGTAGTACAATTGTCAGTAGTGAAATGATAGGGACCATCATATTCAATATATCTTTTGTTTTTATAATTATCATTCATTGTACATTACATTCTACTTCATCATAGAGTAAAATAGGTCATGGTAGTTTTAACAGAGACTAAAAGAAATAATGATATAAAATGATTTGAAATCGTGCATTAAATTTATGACTGAAATTTATTCTTTAGCATGAAAAAAATATTCCAACACTTCTATATACGTTTTTCAAATTATATTTATTTTTTACCTTAACTATCAGAAATCTCAACATGAATTTTTACTCTTAAATTTAAGTGAAACTTTATTTTTCACATGTTAATAAGAAAATAAGGATTTTCTTATGCTCGATGAATGTTGATGTGAAAAAATATATAATAGAATTTTTTTTTTACACCAATTGCAATATATTATCAAGTTTCTATTATAGAGAAGTCTTATATTTTTACTCTATATGTAGTTAAAATTAATACTAAAAAATAGGAATGAAATCACTAGTACAAAATGAATATTTAGTTACTAAAAAATAACTAATTTTTCATAAAAATGACCATTTTTCAGTCGGTGACCAATAGAAGCTAATTTATAGTATCTTATAACATGACCAACTTTTAGTCATTTTTAGTTTTGTCATTAATTGGTTATCTCAATTTTATTTTTTAGTAATATATTTAGTAAAAAATATGGTCATTAATTTAGTCATCGATTTAGTCATTAATCGCCACAACTAATGGCCAAATATTGAACAAAATATATTACTATATGATCACCCAAAAACACTAATTAATGACCAAAGAAATATGACCGCCATGTTGGTTGCATTATAAGATACTGTAAATTAGTTGCTAATAGTCATATATATGAAAATTTTAGTCATCATTTGAACCAATTATTTACCAAAGGAATATTACTAAATTTCAATCATGTTATAAGATACTATGAATTAGCTACTAATAGTTGTATATATGAAAAATTTGGTCATTGTTTATAATCACAGATTTATCATTTGCAATACTCATTTTTTTTGTTTCATATTCATTATATAAATGAGTAATTTAGTAGTTTATATTCATTTCATTTACATTGATTAATAAACATTATAAACAACTAATCTAGTTGTATATTCATTTTATGTGTGTTCAACATTAATCAATATAAACTACTAATGTAGTAGTTTTAGATTAATTTAATGTATTCATTACTTATTAATATAAATTAATTAGTATCATTTTGCAATTAAATTTTGAAACTAAATCTTATATGTTGTGTATATTAATCTAATATGAAAAGACAAAGTTAGATATGTTAATTACAAAACTAAATAATATCAATTGCAACTCTAAATAATTTCAACCACATAAATTATATAAAATGTTAGGTATTACAATATTAGTTTCCAACTTAATATTGGTTGGGCTACAATTTATGCATGAAATATTTCTTCATCACTTCAAAGAATTATCATTGTGTTTCCAAGGCATTCCAGTTGAATTCATCGAATTTAAAGATTCGAGCATCAATTTGTATGTGTGCATCTTATGCAGGATATTGGCTTTAAGGTATCATTATATTGACTCTCTTCTCTTTTTCTTTCTACATTTGTCACTCAAGTGTTCTTGTTATCCTCTTCAAATTTTTATTATTACCAACAATATTGATTTCCTCCTTTGAAAATGAAAGAAGACACAATATAAAGTATAAGGAATGAAATACGATGAACATTGGAATATAAACTAAAGTAAACCAGAAAATATTTATGAACGTATACTTGAGCATCAACAATTTCTACCATTTTTCTCCATAAAATCAAGAAACTCGGACAAGTTTTCTTCAATGAGGCAATAGTGACCATCATCTGTCTAGAAGACCTACATAAAGAAAGAAAATAAAATGTCAACAATGAAAAGAACACCTTAGAAAATTTACATTCAACCTTGAGGAAAAGCTCATGCACAATCATGCTAACTAAGTTACATGCTAAAAGGTTCAAGTTCTAGATAACATTAGAAAACAAATGGAAAGAGAAAGAAAACATATAGTAAATAATGTATGACGGTTCGCTGGAAAATTGCATCATAGAAGAAAATATTTCTGTTATGATTACCCATACATGTGGGTGGTTAGCATGCCCCAATACTCCATGATCCTTTGGGTTGAGAGGAAATAAATCTCCTACTAACATAATGATTGAATTGTTGCATCTTGGCCTTGTCTCTCCTTTGTGAGTCCAAAAAATAAAAATGAGTCCATCCTTAACTAGTAGTGCTCTATAGCATCTTTTTCACATGCTATCTCCACATACCCACAAAAGATCCCAGATATGCCGAACAAATGGCATTTTGGGAATGTTTCTAAAACTATGTCATTTACACCCCCTTCCAATATATTTGACCAAATTTACCCACTTGAAAACTATATGTTTCATAAACCAGGATAACTGAAATATATTTAGATACTGATACCCATCCATATTTTCCACAAACCATAGGAGTTAATAATCTCTTACAATAAACCTTCTAGTATTAATATATTTTTTTCTTCTCTCCATTCTCGATTGACATAAACTGATCATCAATCATCGAAATGAATCTTAAGATATCAATTTAGGCATAGGGAAGGAAAGAAAACATATTTTTATTTAATAACCAACCTTGAATAATAATTTTTAAAATTTGATAACATAAACATCCAGGAAGAAGGTCAACACACCTCGCTTTCTATTCCTCAACAACTAGCATTATCCCATTATAACGGTACAATATGATGCCCAACCAAGAAGTACTAAATATGAAATGAAATATGATGACCTTAAGTGAAAGTCAACCCTGAATTTTTTTTCATAATCAAGCTTCAAACCTACAATTTTATCTTAAGCCCCAAATACAAGTTTCTCCACAACGAACTCTTGTTAATGCTCCAATACTGAATGCTCCACTAAAATATTATTTTTCATTAACATAAATGCCACTATATAGGGATCTCCACACAATGAACCCTTAAAGTAGGGTTGATACATCATAAAAACCATTGTAATAATTTCATACATATGCACATAATTTTGTAATAAACTAAAACAATATTAAACTACAAATGTATGTGAAAATTTGTTCCATCAGTACAATAAAGATTAATTGAATTAAGGAAGCACTTTAAGTTTCAACAAGAAAATAGAAAATAGATATTAAAGGCTTAGATTCATTTAAATATGTGATATAAGATGTTATAAAATTTTATGTGTTCTGGCCCTTGCCATCCTCCATGTTCAATAGCATCCTCAGCAGAAGCATCCAACATGCCAACCATTGAAGGATGCACACAAATTTTCTCCAAATATATACCTTCTATATATTTGGACTAAGATCCAAGAAAAAGGAGGAGGTGCACAATTTATATTACTGTGTGATGATACTCCAGCTTCCTCACTGATATCTTCAAAGTATCCAACAATTGCATTGATGAAAAAAAAATATAATAAAAAATTCTTACTTGTAAGCATTGTTTAGGCTCAGGAATTACAAGTTTTTTGAGAACATTGCAACCAGTGAATGAGCTTTGTATGGTAAATAACAAAAAGTAAGATGGAATCTAAAACACACCCTTGCAAAAATAGAAAGAGCATGAAATAACTATGAGAGGTGGCCCTAAATATAAGAGAACTAAAAAGTACCAAAACAAGAATATAGATGTCAAAATCAAGGTCTATCATACTGATGCATTAGTTATACTTCTGTATTTCCTAGGATGAAAAAAAGCCAAAAAAATAATATCCATCCAAGTTTTAACAGTCACAAGCATATCCAACTTCAATTTCCTTCCACTCATATAGGTAGGAAAACAATATGAGACATGGGTCATAGTGGGTTACAATAATTCTCACTACTCAAGAGGTGCAATAATATCTTCTTTATATTTCCATTATGATCAGATAGGAAACTTCCCCTATTTAATTTATTTCCTATGGTTCATCTTTGTCAGGGAAATCTATTTAGGAAGAAAGGTGTTCTATGACCATAAGACTATTGATCTCCATCCAAGAAAGGAACTTTTGTGGACCAAAGTATAGTATATTGCATTGTGCTATAAGGTGAAAAGGTGGAATGATATGGGAGCCACCAATAAAGGAATTTTATTATGGTAGTGAAGGGGTGTGATCAATTATATAGTATTAACCATTGGAGGAGAGCCCAAATGGGAGGAGGATTGGATGGAAATACAATATTTCCTAGAAGTAGGACTACCCAAAGCATACATAATATTGGGTGCAATTATCACATAACATAGTTGCTTTTATAAACTTAATTCAATACTAAATTAGGTGATCACACTTTACTTGTGTAGAAATGTATGGAACTGTTCGCTAATAAGAACTTTCAACCCAAACGTGGTTGAATTAATAAAGGGGTAGATTAAAATATTAAATGACTTTATGTAGGGCATAAATGGAAACCCAAATATTTGAGTATGCAGGTGAGATTAAGGAGAAATAAATGGGAGTCTCTCATCTCTACCTTAATAAATTGTTCCCTTCACAAGAGGGATAGATTAAAATTTAAACCTACATTATGCAG
>Ga0115854_10328_pt1 | contig 11271 bp, 18 predicted proteins | sample InSIn2SAF170_FD_83868 | JGI IMG/M metagenome (GOLD analysis project Ga0115854, IMG submission 83868)
AGAGAGAGAGAGACGCGAGCTAGAGAGAGATCTTTGTCCTTGTTCTTCCTCTTGACATTCGGTTAGATTCTCTCAACTTGTCTTCTTATGATGAGATCAAATGATGCTATTGTGGAGGAGGTAAAATGCCTTTATATAGATATTTTTCCTTCATGAATGGGTGTGTCTCTTCACTGGGGCCGACTTGACTTGAGGGAGGGTGAATTAACAATTTTGGTGACAAAAATTCAATTTTTAAATTTCAAAATTTTCTCTTATAAATCCGACATGAAGATCATGTCTGACAAATTCTTTATACACAAGGTTTAAAATACAAATTACGAAGATTGACCATAGCTACAAAATTCAACACCAATTTGAAATGGGGTTTCATTTTGAAGTTTGAGAGACCTTACTAAATTAATTCGATAGGGCTTATGATTTGACGAATTTCGAATTTCAATCTTGAAACTCACCAAATGTAGTGATATAGCTAATTACCAATGAACGAGAAAATTTTGATTAGGGCTTTTCATATCGTGATATTGTCCTTGAGACTTTTTTTCTTTCTTTTTGTTTTAAACCAATCTTCCATAGCTATTTCTTTTATATACTTAGACTTCATTACTTTACCCCATAGTCTTTTGTTATGGATTATCCTCCAAAATATTTTTGCTTATTGGGCCAGTATAAAGACATACATTCTTCAATCCCCAACCACCTTCCTCTTTTAGATTTCATCCAGGTTCAGGTTAGGAAGCGAGACAAATAACCCCGGGCCATGGCACTTGAAGATAATGAGAGGCCACTAGGTTAAGAGATGTAGGGTTGGAGATTAACCATAGTGCGGAGCCTGATGACAACAAAAGTAGATTGCCGATTGGGGTCGGTCTTGATACTGGAGTACACATGCAGGTTAGGGAGTGGGGAAGGAAGCCCCAAACATTGTTATATGAAGGTGATGAGGGTGGTGAAAATAAGAGAGGATGAAAACCCAAGATCAAAGAGGAGCATTAGGCTGAGGAGAATGAAAGGCAAGCACCAATAGATAAAAATGGGAGCTTGAATTGCCATCAGTGTAAAAGAAAAGACAAAGGCATGGTACGGTGGTCAATTGTTCAACATGCCCAAAGCGGTACTGTCTTATATGCATTGCAAAAGGGAAACCCTTTGTTAACATAAGAAAATTTTGCTGAGGGTTTTCCTGCTTATAGGGGATCTTGTAATTGCAGAGATTGTTTACAATGAAATCCCGAGGTCAAAGTTGAGTAATTGAGCATAGATGATAAGGTATGTTTTTTCCAAGACATGATTTGTAGTGACCTCTCTGTCTTCACTAAGATTCATGATGAGCTAATGCTGGAACTGGAGTTTGAGGCCAAAATTCAGAAAAAGCCTGTAAAAGGCCTGAAGATTCCAGTGTTTTCTCATCATGAATCTTAGTGACGATAGAAAGGCAACTACAAATCACGTTTTGGAAAAAATAGACCCTACCATCTATGCTCAACTCCTCCACTTTGACCTTGGGATTTCATCATAAACAATCTATACAATTACAAGTTCGCCTACAAGTAGGACATCTCTCGGAAAAAAATTCTTCTGTTAACATAGGGTACCATTTTGCAATGCATAAAAGACTGTACTGCTTTAGGCATGTTGAATAGTTGACCACTGTGCCTTTGTTTTTTATTTTACATTGATGGCAATTCAAATTCTGACTTTTATTTACTGGTGCTTTCATTTCATTCTTTTCAGCTTGATGTTCCTCTTTGAGCTTGGGTTTCATCCTCTCTTCTTTTCACCAACCTCATCGCCTTCATATAATGATGTATGTGGCTACCTGCTTCGCTTCCTAACATGGATGGGTACTCTAGTATCAAGATCCACCCGAATCGTAAATCTTCTCTTGCTGCCTTGAGTTTCCACACTAGGGTTAATCTCCAATCTTGCATCACTTGAATCTAGTGGTCTCTCATTGTCTTCAGGTGCCACGACCCGGGTGATCGAGGTCAGGGTGTGACAAAGGACCCTTCCAAGACCTTTTACTTTCATGATGTGTTAAATTTCATTTTTAAAAGAAACATAAATGAATACATGTGTATGATGTAAAGAAGAGGAACATGACAATCATTAGCAACCTAAAAACATAAGCCGTTGATAACGGAGTTCATCTAGGAGGGACTACGTCTCTGGGCCTCGATGTCAATATGGTGTAGGCCGCTACATTAAGTGCTGTCAATAGTGATGATGTACATAAGAGGTGATGTTGCTATCATACAAGGAAAATGCCTTCACGCAGGAGTGGCTCCAAGAGATGTTCCACTACAAGAACTCTTAGTCAAAAGACTCTTATCAGTATGACACAAAACTCATGCATGATGATCATCCCGCCAACATGGCATAAAAGGGATCTCAATACAAACATGCATGATGACAACATGAGTATCCCATCAACATACAACAAAGGGATCTTAAAACATAACATGGTGAATCATGACAACAAGTACATCAAATAGACGATTCCGCGTCACGTCAAGCAGGAATCATGAAAACAAGTAATAAACAAGATCCCACATCAAACATCAAATAGGGATCTAGGCAACACAATGCATAACAAAAGAAGTACATGAACACACTGCATATAACTCACAACTAAGGGCCATCTGAAGAAGCGGATGTCAAACTGCTAAAGCTGCTCAGACCATGGATCTCACGGCATCAATCGCATGGAAATGGTTGCTCGCACATGAACGCTGACACCTGCAGTCCACTTAGAAAAGTGGCTGAAGAATAGAATGAGAAAATGAGAAATCTGAATGCACCATCAGATTTGTGGCATCGACTAGTGCAAAATCGACTGTCAAATTTCTAAATTCTAAGAAGTTGAGAATCTGGGGCTCAAGGAATCTTTTAGATTCCCCCTAGATTCCTCAAAGATTCTTCTCCACGGGTGGACTAGAAATATGTAACTCAAAATGTGGTTCTGACCATGCCATTGCGATCCCTTTGGAAAACCATGAAAAATGACTGTAAACTTGACTATATTCCAACATGGAGAAAAATTACATCGTCGGGAAAATTTCAAGGATCATGGTTCCACTCCCTGTTTCTGCAGCAATCATGGTTCCGCTTTCATACTAAAAAATGATAGAAAAATGCAGAACTCTGATGGAGAAATGGATAGCGCCATTGTGTTCATGGTGTTGAGAAGTGCTAAAACCATATAAAATTTGTCAAATTCTGGCAAAGTGAAATTTCGCCCCTCCTGCAAAATTCTGCCTCGAACTGCATGCACTACCTTCCTCTCCTGGGTGCACTGACAAACTACTTTTAAGTAAAAAATCACTAGCGGTTTTCTCAATGAAGCCATTGGCTGAATTGGTTGAGGATCTGTTTAGTAGGGAGGAGGTTGGGTGGTCAAACCTTGCCTCCTCCTTTTTACCTAACAAAAATTTATTTATAAAAATAAATTGGTTGCGTGGGGCCTGCAGTAGGCAGCCCACCCACCATACACCCGTTACCATGCCCTGCGCTTTTATTTTGGGCATGGTTGGGTCCGTGCCCCAAGGGCTGACCCACCACCCACTATTCATTAAAAGGCTGGGTTTTTTGATTTGGGTGGAATGGGTTAGGTCCGCACCCCAAGGGTTGGCCCACCCAACCATTTGATTTCACTATTTCATGGAATGTGGGGAGGGGTTGGGGGTGTTATAGACATATTTGGGCACTGCAACCCCAATCTTATATGTCGATAAACCAAGGGCTCTTTAACCCCTAAAAGTGTTGTTTCATACCCTAAAGGTGTTGGAAATAACACTGAGAGGGGGGGTGAATCAGTATTATCAAGTCAAATATTCGTTTTTCAAATCCAGATGATATACGCTACTTCAGTTAATTAAAATCGCGTATATACGCAACTATGTAGAAGGAAACCCGCGTATACAATGTAAACTTATTATTTACTTTATCTTTCAGATATTGATTATTAATCTGTGTATCATAATCAAATAACCAGTAACCAAAAATAGTAAAACAGAGCAGAGGACAATCACACACAAGAACACAAGATATAAGGTGGAAACCCAATGTGGGTGAAAACCACCTGCTGCAATTCGTCTCTATCTTCTTTTAATTAGAAACTTCCTTTTACAATGTATTGGTGCAGTCCTTTACCAGTAGGCAGGCTGCAACCTGTAGAGAGCTACAACCCTCTCTCGTTCTCTAGCTTCTCCTGGAAGGGAGCTACAACCCCCTTAGCTCTTGTACTAGCCAAGATACTAGTACGTAGGTGTTGGTCTACTGAAGGCTACAACCTTCTCTTTCTTCCAAGGACCATGTTTCATAAATTTTCAGACTGGATCCATGAACATCAATCAATCATCAAGTATATTTGCATCAAACAATCTCCTTTTCCCAATTAGCACTGAATCAAGTAAACACTTCTCTGACAGCTGTACCCAGAACATAGTAACAGTAACCACACACCAAATTCTGAACCCAGAATACTGCAGCAATAAATAGAGGCAGCTAGATCATAATTTAAAGATATATGCTACTTCAACAACCTGAAACCTGCGTGCAGATCTAGAAAGGATAATTCATTCTTTCAAATATTCAGACACTAATTAACCTAGATTGTCAGGTTTATAGATCAAGCATGCGCCTCATATAACAGATCAAAATCATACAAAGATACTATTATTCAAGCTTAAAGATTATGACCCATCAATAGAACTTATCCTTCTTTATGCGCTAAGGTTCCTCCTTCATTTAGATCCAGATCTGCACCATAACCCAATCACAAATATTTCAGATCTAGCACTTATTAGATATTCAATTCATTCGATGATGCTTTGCCAAATGATCTCCTTCCTCTTTTATAGTCTTAGGCCTTCCACAATACCACGGTCCAAAACCATAGGATCAAAAAACTGTTGGACTAATACCATGAACCAACCATGAAAGTGTGTGAGATCAACACTTTTGGATGCAATACCATGGACCAAAACCATAGGATCAAAAACTATCGGACTAATACCATGAACCAACCATGAATGTGCGTGAGATCAACACTTTTGGATGCAATACCACGGACCAAAACCGTAGGATCAAAAACTATTGGACTAATACCCTGAGCCAACGATGAAAGTGTGTGAACTTTTCTCTTCATGAAAGGAACTTTTCTCTGCATGAAAGTGCGTGAACTTTTCTCTACATGAAATAAACTTTTCTCTGCATAAAAGTGCTTGAACTTTTTTCTACATGAAATAAACTTTTCTCTGCATAAAAGTGCGTGAACTTTTCTCTAAACTTTTCTCTACATAAAAGTGCGTGAACTTTTATCTACATGAAATAAACTTTTCTCTGCATAAAAGTGCGTGAACGTTTCTCTACATGAAAGAAACTTTTCTCTTTATGAAAGTGCGTGAACTTTGCTGCACTATAATTTATCATCTGAGATGAGTGGGTTGCCATCAAGTACAACATATGTATCATAATGCCAACAATCTCCCCCTTTGGACTTGATGGCAACAACAACCAATCACTCTCCCCCTTTGACATCAAGGGCAAAGGGCAAACCAAGATAATCTCTTTCCTAGAGAAACATTCTGCTGCCCATACTCCCCCTGAGTACCTGTTGAAATCTCTGAAAGAGCTCCCCCTTTGTATATGCCAAGGTGTACCACTCTGTCCATGCTTCCTCTGAGTACATGCTGAAGTCTTTGCTCTGTTGAAGTGTGTTGTTCATGCTCCCCCTGACTATAAGCAAGGTCAATAACTGATAGCAGCAACATATGACAATCACCATTCAGATTAGCAACCCTGATTTCCTTCTGTTCTCCCTCTGCATTTGTTCCACCTGAAACCAACAACAGCTGTGAACTAGAACCAAAAGCTTCTAAGATAATGCCAACAATGCATCATTAGAAGTTTATTTGCTCCCCTTGAACCTATGCCAGATGGTCTCTGTCACACCCATATCAGACTATCTTCAACCAGAGCCTGTCCCTATGGATATCCATCAATCCTCCATATACACGACTGTCTCTACACAAACAGGCGTATGTATGCGGATCCTCCTTAGGCAACTCGCGTACACCCATTTTCCTCTGAAACAGACAAGTTTTAACAGCAAGATGATGCATCAACTACTCCAAGCTTTTGTCTGAGGTATTCAAATGTCTCCTTGGGCAGTGGTTTGGTGAGTATATCAGCAACTTTTTCCGTAGAGGGAACATATTCCAACTTGACCTTTTGTTCCAACACTTGTTCCCAGAGAAAGTGGTACTTGATCGGTATGTGCTTGGTCTTTGAATGCATGACTGGGTTCTTTGAAATGCTGATTGCACTTGTATTATCACATAATATGGAGATAGGTGGTGTACAAGTGATTTGAAAATCCTGCAAGGTTTACATCATCTAAAGGAGTTGAGTGCAGCAAGATGCAGCAGCCACATATTCCGCTTCAGTTGTAGATAAAGCAATCGAACTCTGTTTCTTGCTGAACCAAGACGCTAATATGGAACCCATAAAGAATGCTCCACCACTTGTGCTCTTTCTGTCATCCACGCTTCCAACCCAATCTGCATCTGTATAAGCATGTAGAGTGAGATCTGTATCTCTAGGATACCATAAGCCATAGTTTTGAGTTTCTTGAAGATACTTGAAAATTATCTTTACTGCTTGAAGATGGGTTTCTTTAGGGTTTGCCTGAAATCTTCCAACTATTCCCACTGCATGCATGATGTCTGGTCGAGTAACTGTCAAATAAAGAAGACTTCCAATCATGGATCTATAGGTTGGTTGATGCACTGATGCAGATTCATCATTTGCACTAAGGCTGCATCCTGTAACCATAGGGGTACACACTGGTTTTGAATCTTCCATGCCATATTTCTTCAAGATCTGCTTGAGATACTTGGTTTGAGACAAAAAGATACCGCCTTCATTTTGTTGGATTTGCAATCCAAGAAAATATGTCAGTTCTCCAAGCAAAGACATTTCGAATTCCTTCTGCATCACCAAAGCAAAGCTTTGACTCATAGCTTCTTCATTTCTGCCAAAGATAATATCATCTACATACACAACAAGTATTAGCACTTTGTCATTTTCAATTTTTATATAAAGATTTCTATCCGCTGATCCTTTTGAAAAACCTTGTTGATGAAGATATTTGTCCAAATGGTAGTACCAAGCCCTTGGAGCCTGTTTGAGACCATAGAGAGCCTTTTGTTAGTCTACATGCAAGATTTGGATCATTCCTAAGAATGAAACCATCTGGTTGCTCAATGTACACTTCTTCTTCTAAGTCTCCATTTAGAAAGGCTGATTTCACGTCCATTTGAAATACTTTGAACTTCTAAAAGCTTGAGAGAGCAAGGAACATTTGGATGGCCTCAAGTCTAGCAACAGGAGCAAAAGTTTCCTCAGAGTCTATACCTTCTTGTTGAGCATACCCTTTACAAACAAGTCTGGCCTTGTTTCTAATCACTTCCCCATTTTCATTCAACTTGTTTTTAAAAAACCATTTTGTCCCTATGACATTCTTATCTTTTGGTTTAGGAACTAACTCCCAAGTGTTATTCTTTTCGATCTGCTCAAGTTCTTCATCCATTGCCTTGACCCAACATTCATCTTTGCATGCCTCTTTTACATTTTATGGTTCAGTGGAGGAGAGCAATGCCAAATAGCTTGAGGCTTCTGCAATTGTTCTTCTTGTTTGTATACCTGCCTCTTTCTGCCCCAAAATTTGAGATTCTGGATGATTCTTCTGAACGTACCTGGATGGAGTCTTCTCTTCTATCCTTATTTGTTCCTCTTGTGCCTTTTGAGGTTCTTCTTCATCATCAGTCTGATTTGAAGGGTAGTCTTCATCCTCTTCGATATTTTCATAATTTACTTGCCTAGGAATGTTTCCTTCTTCATCAATCACTACATCAATGATGTCGACAATTCTTCAAAGTCTTTTATTGTAACACTTATATGCTTTGTTGTGGGGAGAATAACCAAGGAGAATGCCTTCATCTGCTCTAGGTTCAAGTTTTCCAAGTTGTTCATCATTGTTCTTAATATAGCATTTACTTCCAAAAATTTTGAAATGTTTTACTGAAGGAGTCTCACCATACCAGAGCTCATGAGGAGTTTGAGTGCTGTTCACTCGGACATTTGTTTTATTGATAATAACAATTGCAACAAATGCAGCTTCACCCCAGAAGGTTGAAGGAGTTCCAGACTCATCAAGTATAGCACGAGCCATTTGTTGAACCGTTATGTTCATCCTTTCCACCACTCCATTTTGCTGAGGAGTCCTAGCTGTAGATGATTCCCTTCTTATTCCATGTTCTTCACAGAAATCGAAAAATTCATTTGAGGTAAACTACCCACCTCTGTCAGACCTGAGGCACTTAATTTTGTGATCTGATTCGTTTTCAGCCAAGGCTTTGCAAGATTTGAATTTTTCGAATGCTTCTTCTTTGTGCTTCGTAAGTCCTATCCAAACCATCCTGGAGAAGTCATCAATGAATAATATAAAGTATTCTTCTCCTCGAGGTGACTTTGTCCTAAATGGACCACATACATCTGTATGGACTAGTTCAAGAGGCCTGCTAGTTGATCCTTCCTTCTCAGGGAAGTTAGTTCTGGTTTTCTTACCAAACTGACATGATTTGCATATTGTATTGTCTGGAATTCTGATGTCTGGAAGACCACAATCTGCCTGGTATTTGCATGCTTTCCTCATCTATGAAAAACTTAGATGCCCCAACCTTTGGTGCCATAACTAGTGTTCATCATTCTTGCTCAAATAACATTGTTGTTGTCCTTCTTCAAATATGTATAAATTATTTGGTGTTCTTATGCCTTTGATCACTGTTTTTCCTATATCAAGATCACGAACACTACATCCATTTGATCGAAATATTACTTCAGTTCCTTGATCGCACATCTGACTGACACTCAGTAGATTATGCTTCAAGCCATCAACATACAAAACATTTCCAGCTTTGACCTTTTCTTTCAACTGAACAATGCCTTTTCCTTTTATGACTGCAGGGGTATCATTTCCAAAAGAAACTTTCTTTCCCTTTTCTAAAGCACTATATGATTGAAGTTTTTCTTTATCACCTGTCATATGCTTCGAACATCCACTGTCGATGTACCATTGATTTTCCTGTCCTTCTACATAAAAAGCTATCCCACATCTTTCTGGTTGTGGTTCCTTCATTCTCCATGTTCTAGCACTTGAGGCTTGTTCTTTCTAAGTTGTTTGCCGAAACTTGCTCCTGCATTCAGAATCTTCATGACCGAAGTTATTGCAAATAGAACATTCAATTTCATTTTCAAGGGCGGAAAAATTGTTATAGGTCCTTTTCGTGATCCCAGTCATACTTCTTTGTTTTTGAGCTTCTCTAGTCATGATTGTCTTATAGGCAACACATTGAGCTGCTTTGTGGCCAAAGTTATGGCAAGAGAAACATTGGCCATTGAAGAAACTCTTGCGATTATCAAATCGACCGGCCAAATGATTGTAGTTTCTATTGTCATCCATTCTTGAGGCAAATTGAGAAGATTTTACCTGTGGCTGGTTGTAGCTTTGGTTCATCCTTAAGGTGGATTGTCCCCGATTTACCTGGTAGTCTTTGTTTATTCTTGATGTAAATCGTCCCTGTTTTACCGGGTGATCTCCACTGGTCTTTTGCTCATTCCTCCTTGCTACATCAAGATAACTTTTTGAGGTGGATGGTTTCTGCGCTTGAGATGCTTCTTCATTATATCCTAGACATGTCTTGATTAGTGGGGAACGCTGCACATTGATAATCTCATCCAGAGTTTCAGATACTTTAACAAATCTAAGATTAAGAGCTTTAGTTTTCTCAATCTCTTTTCTAAGACCCACAATTTCACATTCCAATTTTTCATGATGTTTTTCCCTTTCAGCCAGTTGACATTGCAGAGAACCAATAATCACATTTTTCTCTTCTAAACAAATTTTGAGATTAGAAATCTCTTCATAAAGACCATATGCATCTATAGCATCCATGTAATCATCATCTTCGGAAGCCATTAAAAGTTTATAATTATTACCTCGTTCATCTTCGTCACTATTTGATAGTCCATCACTGTCTTCATGAGTGTAGTAACTTTTTTTGGTTACATTATGTTTCTTGTTCCATGTAACAGGTTCCTTCCCTTTGTCAATCTTAGCCTTATGAGGACACTTGGCAGCATAGTGACTGACTCTTCCACAAGCAAAGCATTTGAAAGGTAACTTACCACAGAATCTTCCAACACCCGTTGAAGGTTTTTGACAAAATTTGATTCTTCCTCTTCTTCTGACACGTGTCTTGACTCATAGTAGTCTCCTTTGCTTGAAGCCTTGAAGGCAGCTTCTCTTCTGTCTAATGGTCCTCCTTTCCTCATTTCATAAGCAGTTAGAATCCCGTGCAACTGTGACATGGTAAGGTTTCATAGATTACCCTTTTCTTCTATTGCAGAAACTTTAGGTTCAAACCTAGGGGACATAGATCTTAGAACTTTTTCAACCACAACAGCCTCTTTTATTTCTTCACCCAAGTTTTTCATACAATTAACAATCTCATATACACGAAGGAAATAGTTAGCCACACTTTCATCTCTGTGCATTCTAAGATTTTCATACTGAATTCTAAGGGTTTGAAGTTTTGCTCGTTTTACCTATTCATCTCCTTCATAGCTCAAAACAATCTTGTCCCATATTTCTTTTGCAGATTTATACTGCATAACCTTGACGAATTCTGATTGGGATAGACATCCTAATAAGGTATTGACTGCCTTTGCATTTGTTTCATATTTCTTCTTCTCAGCCAGATCTGTAGGAGTTGCTGATGGAAAAGAGTACCCTGTATCTATGATATCCCATAATTCTGTACCAAGAGATTGAAGATAGGCAGTAACTCTTACCTTCCAATATATGAAGTTTGTCCCATAAAAAATCGGTGGCCTGGTAGATGCTACTCTCTCGTAGTTGCTCATGATGATGGATCTTCCTCCAAGCAGTCAAGCTTCTTCAGAAGGACCTGCTTTGATACCAATTGTTGGAAATAATACCGAGAGGGGGGGTGAATCAGTATTATCAAGTCAAATATTCCTTTTTCAAATCCAGATGATATATGCTACTTCAGTTAATTAAAACCGGAACTAACTTCCCTGAGAAGGAAGGATCAACTAGCAGGCCTCTTGAACTAGTCCATACAGATGTATGTGGTCCATTTAGGACAAAGTCACCTCGAGGAGAAGAATACTTTATATTATTCA
>Ga0115854_10330_pt1 | contig 11232 bp, 8 predicted proteins | sample InSIn2SAF170_FD_83868 | JGI IMG/M metagenome (GOLD analysis project Ga0115854, IMG submission 83868)
ACTAAGCATTGCGATGTCCTTGCATCATTGGCAACCTATACCTTGATCAAGCATTTTTATAAACATTCGACATGGAGCGATCGAAGCAGTGAAGCACGCGTCAAGTGTCTCTAGAATTCCGCCCAGAGACGAGTTCACGTGTCGACAACATGCATATTAACGAAAATACTGGTACGACATCTGTGGACAAGATGTTGCTTCAAGGTTGACTAATTCTATCTCAGCAATACACACAAACAAGGTTACTTTGGTGCCATACTGTGAGCACCATGTGCCGCGATACCATGAATGGATGCAGGACCCAGTATGAACAACGAAAGGTCCTACACAGCTGTAGTTGACACAGCCAGGATATTCGAGTTGCGACCGCCTCAGAACCGCTAAGTCTGGAGAACGAGTATGCCATGCAACGGAGCTGGCGGACAGACAACGACAAACTCACCTTCATTGTTTGCGAACCTCGAGAACGAAAGCCGAACCAAGAACCACAGCAACACGAAATTGCAACCATGGTCGGTGATGTCAACCTCTTCATCCTAAGTAATGAAGAGGAAACAGGTGATATCTCCCTGGTCGGTGAAATTGAAGTCATGATCGGCCGTAAGGAGAACCAACATAGAGGCCTTGGCCACGCAATAATGCTTGTGTTCCTCTACTATATCCTCACACACAAGGAGCAGATTCTGGGAGAATATTTCAAGACATCACGAGGCACAGCAAAGAGGCCTGATTTCACTTACTTGCGCGCCAAGATCGGCGGCACCAACGTCAGAAGCATTGCATTATTCGAAAGTCTTGGTTTCGAAAAGACAGAGCCATCACCGGACTTCTTCGATGAATTCGAGTTGAGAAATAAGGCATTGAGCACAAAGAGATTGCAAGAAATGATATCGGAAAGGGGGGTAACTGGATACACTGAAGGGCAGTATCAGGAAGGCGAGAAAGCTGAAAGTCCATTGGGGAAGATAGTAGAGAACACGGACACCAGGTCAGCCTCAAGCAGTGGTACGGACTCGTTGAATAGTCCTGCTCGTAATATAGGCCAAGGCTAAAATGCTACACGAGAAGCCACTTTGAGGCGCAGCGCCAGTGCACTATCGATCAAAACCTAGTCATTGTCGATCGAGCTCTGTTCTGGTACCTACATTTCTTTCAATCTGCCTGAGCTCGTTGTAGCAAGTACTCAATTGTCTATGGCCAAGCACCGTTGCACGAGAGTGCTGAACTACGAAGCGCACAAAAACCTGCATTTTCTTGACCAATGTTCTTGATAAAAATATACAATACGCCGGAGGCAGGACAGTCAGAAACAGTACGTAAGTATACACTCGCTTCCTCGCGCTCGCACAGCGCAAACCAAACAACCCTCAAGCACGAAATCCCAAACACCATAGCGAATCACCGAAGAAGTCTTCCTCCTCATTTTCAGCCCCATTAATCAACTCAACCGTCCAACCGCACCCACTCATCACCAACCAGCAGCATCATCAACACCAGCCTCCACTCCCTCACGCCTCATCTGTTCCGCAACATCATCAACATCCCCCCAAACCCTCAGCACATTCCCACCCACGACCAACTTGACATCCTCATCACTAACACCCATTCTGAGCAGTTCAGCAACGAGAGCGGGGTATTTATCGACCCCGTCTAGACCGGCTGGCGTGCTGGCCATGCCGTCGAAGTCGGAGCCTAGACCGACGTGGGCATAGCCTATACGGGATCCGATGTATGTTATGTGGCGGGCTACTTGGTGGAGGGTTGAGTTGGGGGGGTAGAAGGTTGGGAGGGAGAATGTAGGAGATTTGTCGTTTGTGTCGGAGTCTGGAGCGGTGCAGGAGATAAAATCCGGTGAGAAATTCACCATTACCAAACTGTTGGTTTTCTTGACAAGGTCGAGAATATCGTCTTTCACATTGCGGGGGTGAGGACAGAGGGCATAGGCCGACGAATGTGAGAACACGACCGGGGCGAGACTGGTCGACTTTGTGAGCACGGCGAGTTGAGTCCAGTAGCTTGTGTGGCTTATGTCGACCATTATACCTAGTCTGTTCATTTCGCGGATGACGGCGCGGCCACGGGGTGTGACTGCGCCCTCTGAGGGACGGAATGGACCGTTGACGACGATGGGTGGGGCGGTCAGGGAGAGAGAAAGCAGAGAGGCGTCGGCAAAGGCGTTGTGGCAGTTCCATGTTAGTGTTGCCATGCGGACGCCCATTGCGCGGTAGGTTCGGAGGGTGCTCATTGGTGCTGTTGGGGGCACTTGGTGCAGGCCTTCGATGGAGATGGGTCCGAAGAGGGAGCGGGTGGATTGCCATTGGGCTAGCATTTCGGGACGGGAGGCGGTGGAGGCGCTGAATCTGTGGGGATATTGGGCTTGGAGACGGCGGAGTAGATCGATTTGTTCGAGGGTGTGGGAGACTGAAGTTGCGTAGTTGGAGTCGGTCATGTCGTAGGATGCGTTGTTGGGGCAGACGGTGAAAGCGGACCAGAATGCTCCGCCTGCCTTGCCGTTGCGAAGACGTGGTAGATCTACGTGCTGAGGCATACCACCGTTCTCGAACTCAGATCTGAACTTGGGACTGGTGATGTTGTTGCTATATTGGTAACGGAGGAAGATGGCCAGATCGTTGTGTCCATCGATCAGAGGTGTCGATGCCAGTATCGCTTCCACCCTTCCTTCGATTGTATGGGGTTCGGGCTTCGAGGGTGAGTCAGGTGAGCCACCTTCTGGTGGTTCTGAACTATTGTCCCGCGAGCGCAAAGCCGACACGCATATTGTGAGCAGGACTACTGCGAAAAGGAACACAAATAGTGTTCGGAAGATCCGAGCCATAGGTCCCGCCACGGAGTCAGAAGATTTGTGGTCTTCGTCGTTGTCATCGCTATGTTGGTAGCCATGATTGTGGAAATCTTGTAGGTATTGCTGATTCTCGTTGTAGCTGGAAGTCTGTTCAGCAGAATTATATTGATCTTGAGAATCGTGTATCTCTACAGAGTGATAGTGCTTGCTGCCGCCTATTTCAGGAGCGGGTTCATAAGACGGAAGTAGTGGGTCCGTTTCTTTAGCCGCAGCCTTCGAATACATGGCGGCGACAATAGATGTCCGACTTTGCTGGATCAACGATTATGACACCAATATGACTCAAGTTTGCTGAACGCTTTAGTCACCTTCTGTATTTGTCAAGGACTTTGCTTCTGGCTGCAAGTTGGCGTGAATGAGACAGAGATCAAAGTCATGATCGCATTCTCGGCCGACGAGTGACTGATCAGCTGGCGGGTTTCTCCCAGTCCTGGAAGAGGTCAAGCGTGCTTCGAGCCATATTCAGGCATCAATTTCAACTACAAATTCGGATATTATGCTTGAGAGCGCACCGGCTTAGATTTGACATGAATTAGAGACTACCTTGAGAGCTATTCGTATAAACAGATGATTCGCTAAATCGCTGCAGAGAGTAATGTCCCAAGTGTAACACCACTAACACCTCTCCAAGCAGTTAAATGACAAGGTTCTTTTGTGTACTGCCCAGCGACCTATGTTGGGTTCAAGCATTTCAGGAGGTGTTGTCGGCCACCGCAGTCTGTTGAGGTGGATTTGGTGCACCTTGTTCTTCTATCAATCCAGACTGATTGCCAGCTTCTACTGTTGTTTCCTCCAAAGCCTTCTCAGCAGCTTCATTGACCGCTTCCAGTATTGATTCGTCTGCTGATGGCTCACCATTCGAATTCTGCGCAGCTGCATTCAAGCTTTTTCTCGATTTTCTTGGGCCAGATGTCTTGCTCTGCCGCGGCGGGCTGCTGACCTGAATCTTGTCGTGAGCTTTCTGAGCACTGCTCGCAGTTGGACGAGTCATTCTTGCTAAGAAGCTCTCGTCTGCTGGCTTGTGCGTGGTGCTCAACCGGGACCGTGGTAACTCATCTCCATTGGTTAGTGATGCTCTCGGAGTTTTCTTAGCCAGAGAAGTCCGTGTAGATGTATGTGCAACCCTTGGCGCTTGATTAGCAGCAGTTGTTTTCTTTTCGGTGGTAAAAGATTTCGCCTCGCCAATTCCAGTGCTCGCCCCCTTACGTGCAGCGGAAGCAGATGTGGTTGCAGTGGCTGCAGATGGTAGCTTGGCAGGAATTCGTGTGGATGTGGGAGATTTAGGTTGCACTTGGTCCTGAGGGACCGAATCTTGTCTTGCAGCATGAGCTTTGGATGCAGCCGTTGGCTTCGAGGCCACAGATGGAGGCTTTACGGCTTTCGAACTCTGCTGCTGGCCCGCTTTCGATGCTTCTGCTTGTTCAATTCTAGCTCTCTCTTCTTTGGCCTTGTTGCTCGAGTTAATGATGCCTTGTATTTTACTGACACCACCTCTTGGTCTCATCGCACGGCTGCTGTTCGCATCCTTCTGCACCACTGGAGACTTCTTGGGTACAACAGGGCTCTCTTTCGACCTCGTGGTTGATGGTTTAGTGTTGATTTTAGCGGGAGTTGATTTCTTAGGAGTCGTATCCTTGTCCTGCGCGGACTCTAATTTCGAGGCAGGTTGAGACTCCATGTTGCCAGTTATATGAGCTTCTTTGCTTGTTCCATTCACCTGAGGTTGCTCAGGTTCCTTCTTATCACTGTCTTGCTCAGATTCCTTCTTGTTACTGTCTTGCTCAGGTTGGATTTCGTTTTGGGTGACAGGAGGTACAGAGTGCTGCGTGTTCTCAAAGGCAGAGCCTTTCAGAATAGCACCTAGTTCGTCTCCCCCCTCTGATGCTGTCTCCGCAGGCGTTACCTCCGGAGCAACGGTAGCGTTTCCATCTTCTACTGTAGCTTCCTCTCTTACTTCTGCCATGCTGCTCATATCTGAAGCCTCTCTAAGCCCTAACTGTGGTGGCTGCCCTGGTTCGCCTGGTCGTTCGACTGCAACAAAACTTGTTCGTACTTTGCTTACAGGCCTGTCGTTGGCAGAATATACTGAGCCGTTGGGGGACTGATCTCGACTTGTCGAAGACGTAGATTGATCGTTTCGATTTGATTTATTCTCAAACATAGCCCGAAGGTCCTTAACTCCAGCGGAATTTGCACTACCGCCCGACATGACTAATGACAAAGTTAGCTCTCGAATCGAAACTGTTGTCTTTGGGTATGCACAGCATGGAGATGTACGTGGTATGTGAGGATTCGAACACCATCAAACATGAGGTCGAAAAGTGAAGCGCATGTAACAAAATGGGTTCCAAGTTCGGGCTCCAACGATGCAATGGATCAATAGTGGACGCGTCTGATCCTCACGCGTTTTGAAACAAGGAAAAGGAGGAACACTTACACAGAACGATCTCTGTCCAAAATAGAGGATAGCATGTAAGGAGGAGATCGATACCGCAGTCGGACACCAAAGATATTAAATGTTTTGAGACTCGAGCTCTGCAAGAACTTCCACCTAGCTGTAGAAGTTGCTATGGAGAATGATCTCCTTTTCATGCACTGGAAACCTGCAGTGATGAATTGTGATGATGCAGTTCAGGGTCACCCAAAGAGCTAGGATCGACGCCTAATTGGATCCGTCCAGCCTAAATCACGCCCCGCGACGCCCGAATCACGTGAAAGAGTACCTACATACCAATTCAACGTGAAGGTAAGGTACTGTATATACTGTACCATATGTCATGAAACAATTGCCAGGGACCGAGCTCAGCTTCACCTCGGGTGCTACATCAGCGACATTCATCTTCAACCAGAACGACCATGGCCAAGCCATCGTTGATACCAATCCTGAGAGACACCCAATGTATGCATGTACGTGTGTATCGTATCATAGGATACCACGAACCCATAACTGGTTGTTAGAATCCGCTTGTGTTATGACATGGTTTGTTGTCCAGATTTGGTTGTTCAAAACACATCATCTGCATGCGGTACTATAGTAGCCAGCGGCAATCGCATATCCGTCTTTCCACCTTTCTCATTCTCCACGAAAACACCAAGACCAGAGAAAGCCCTCAGTAATGACTCCTCGGCGTACGCTTCCAAACTCCATCCACCAGCTATTGTGGCCTTCTTGCTAGAGTAATGATCCCAGGACGACTCGTGCGCCTCTGAAAGTGAGAAGTATCCCCTCTCCTTCGTGACGCCTTTCCAGACATCGTATGCTGCTTGCTTGGGTGCAACCTTTTTCGTCTTCAGTCCTGTGATGAGCCCGCTTAAATCTGGATAGTCGCCAGGTTGCCGTACAGGTAACTTCACCTGAGCCTTGGCGTCGTCTTTGTCCTTTCGCAGTCCGTTGGCAGTTTCGTAGTCCCGCAGCTTCTTGTTTGTATTGGGTACGTCGATATTAGTGATTAAATTCATTGCCATCTCCTCCTTCATTTCAAGGTAGTCGTTGTAACTTCGTAGATCCTCGAACGCATTTTCCCAACCACCATCCGGCTCGGCCAACCCAAGATTGATAAGGTCAAGAGTGCGCCACACACGCCGCCTGATGTCTACCTCACGTTCTACTTGAACGTCCTCAAAGGTTTGTAATCGCCAGTCACGCTTCCAAAGCATGTGATTGCAACCAGAGATTGGACACTGGGCTTTACCGGCAGAGAATTTGCGGTCAACGCAACCTTCACAAATCCGATGATAGCATTTTGACGAGACCTTGAAACGAAGGTTCGGTGATATCTGTGCTGTGCTTTTGCATACGGGACAAACATCTGTGGCGGATGCTAAAGAGGCGTCCATACGAAATGTGCCGTTTTGAGTTAAAACGCTCGTCGCCATCTTGAGCTATACTTGGACGCATTCAGGTGGCTTTGATGTTATCGAAGCATTGCAGGTACCGTAAAGAAGTAGGTGATCTCGACGACGTATGAATAACAAACGTTTGAATGAAGACGTTGATAGATAGACCACTGCTGCAGCCTTGCAAGTGGTACATAAGCATATCATTATCGCCCTAACCAGGATAGGTTAGTCCCAGGTAATCGTCTTCAAGAAGTTGCCGCCTTCAAGAATCGCTGCTTTCACTACTACCACCTGGCTTGTCCTCATACACCCTTGAGTTAGTGGTCCGCTCGATGCCGTTGACCTGTTCTATACGTGAATTTCATGAATATTTAAGAGCTGTATCAAGTCACAAAAACTAGCATCAACCATGGATCATGACACACTCAACAGAATCGAAGAGAAGCGGATTGTCTTAGAAGAAAATGTTGCCAAACTACGGAAAGCGCTAAGACATTGGCAGACGCTTGAACTGGATTACGAAGGTCTCAAAGATGAGTTCCAGGGTCTTTCGGAACACACGACTACTAAAGAGCAATATCAAGAAGCAGCACGTGTCTTTGGCCCAGAAAATGTTGATGACAAGGAGCTGCATGATCTCATAGAGCCAAATGGTAAACTAAAACTCCCCTCACAGGTCATTGATGCGCTCACCAGAAGAATCGAATATGTCAGAAGGAACATTGAAACATTACGGAGACAGCTGGGAGACATCGAGAAAGAACGCAATGCAGTGCTCTTAGCGCAGAACTCAGATGACGTCCAGACTGGGGGTGAAGGCGATCAACAACAGGCGGAAATCACGGAGCAGTTGGATGAAGATGGAAACATCCTTTCAAGCCATGTCCAACGAGCAGATGACACCGCAGCAAAGGTGCTCGAGGTTGTGGATCGCGGTTTGAAGCCTAGTTCAACTCAACCTTACATTGCCACAGACGATGCTAGCGCGATCACCAACACAGCCAAATCAAGTGTAGAGATAACAGGGACGACGACGAACAATATTTCGAACAGTACAAATCAAGGCAGCGAAGTATCGGTCGTTAGCGAGCTGGACGGTGACAGTGACGATGGCAGTTCGATATCTGAAACTTCGGTCGAAAGAACCCCCTTTGATACTGTCGCGAATTCGGTGTTGCAACCCACAAATCCAGAAGACAACGCAGACGAGGCGCGATTGCGGCAAGAAATGTTGCAGTATGGCTTACCTGAGGTCGGCAATATTGTTGCTGAATTGGAGATGGACGGAGGTAACGACCTTGATGACTTTGATAACGATTTCAGTGAGCTTGAAGACGAGTATGATGATTCAGATGAGGAAGAATCCGAGGACGAATATGGTCGTTCCAAGAGACCGGCAATGTCTGCTAAATATCGTCACAAGATGGAAGTACTGCAAAAGCAATTCGGCATGCAGTTGGAAAATGTTGGGCCATCGCCAAACTTGCCAGCAGATGTAAAAGAGGGAATTGATCGCCCTTCTGCGGCAGAAGCAGCTCGAAAAGCGGCTATCGCGAGACATGAGGCATTGCAGAGTGCTACAGACGTGAAGAAAGATTCTGATGCTAACTTGTTGCGAAAGAAACCAAAGAAGAAAGTAGCATTTGCTCCCACTCTTGATATAGCAGAGGAGACGTCAGTGAATACTCCAACTGCTCGGTCACGCATTGTCAACAACGATATTGAGGAGCGAACGGTTACAGATACACAAGTTCCAGAGACACCCAAGCCGGCTCGTGTCTCCAAATTCAAGGCTGCTCGCGTGGTACAACCTCAAACACCAATGCTTCCACCCCCTATGGACTTTGAGCAACCCAAACAAGATGCACGGGAAGGTCCTGCAGGCAAGACAATTGCTGAGAGGTTAGTCGAGCGAGCTGGATCAAAGAACCTGTCCGACGCGTCAGCTCCGGATGGTGATGATTTCGATGAAGAGCTGCAGAAGCGGCAACTTGCGCTCGAGCATCATCATTTGCGAAACAAATACATCCATGAGAACGGAGGTTACGTACAAGGTGGTGAGCTCGAAAACTGGGGAGAAGAGTATGCAACACCAACAGTCGAAGATGAGGAGACAGGACAGCCACGTAAGATTAGCCGCTTCAAAGCTGCGAGGATGAGAGGATAAGAGGATAAGTATTGTTTACAAGTATAATGCAAACCTACAATGCGGTAGGTGCGTTCAGGTTGCAGTCACTTCACAATCCGATCACTCGTCCACGCTTTCTGAAAGCAAAACACGTGTGTTGCACCTATTATCTGGTTATGAGATTTGGTGATTGTCGGCATTGAGAAGTGTACAGCTCAATCATTCGAATGCGAGCCTTGAATCACTCAGCTTATTCCATTACACACGGAACATCTTCGAGACTTGCGTTTGCAAGTCTTGTTGCGAGTATGTGGTTATCATGCACATTCTCGCGTCGATGTATTCCAAGACCAAACACACTGGCCTCTCTGATGCTTTGTCCGGCACCATGGATTTGGCACTACGTTTCAACCAGCACATTCGTATGGCTTTCTACAAGGATGACTTCTGAACTTCGTATCGAGGAAGAGGTGAGTCCTACTGTGCTCACTGACCTACGTGTGCAATACCATCGTTGTTCCCTTGACATATATGTGGTCCTTCATTTTACCATCATTCCTCTTCTCGTCCAACCAGATATGTGCAATATGCACATACATTACCATGTCTTCTTGGATGGATGAATGTTCGTCTGCTCCCGCTCACTGGTATTCTCAGGTTGTTTCTGTATGTACCTTGATCACGTCAGGTTCTTGTTGAATTCCTGTACAGGATCATGGCCCAAGAAGTAAATCTCTTCTGTTCCTCTTATGCCTGAACGAAGACACGATCAAGTCAATTAATTACATGCTTTTCAAGCTTGTTTCTTAGCATTTTTGGAAGCGAGATGGTGACTCCGAGTCCTATCAATCAGACTCTCGAATACATGATTGCTACGTACGTACGTAGTTCGCTGCTATCGTTGCAATTGTGATTTGGACTTGTCCTAAGAGTTTTTACAAGTACGTACGTCTCAAAGTTATGACTTCGTTCGCCCTATTTTAAGAGAGGTCTACAATATTCAACCTTGGTAAGAGAGAGAGAGCATGGTCGCAACTTCTATACTTACGTACCTGCATGCTTTACCAAAGTGCAAGTGTCGCTTACCATAGACTGGCAAGAACGATCTGGCATGGAACATAATAATCTACAAGTGCCGTACTACGTACGTGCCCACATATTTAACCGCGACGTAAGGCTCGCGAAGGTCTTCTGGATTTGCCCAGTACTTGTATACGTATATGAAGGGTCCAGTATAAACAACGCATGATCCTAAATTGCCTCAAACCATCGACGAAGTACATATGCAATACTACCGCAAACAGATCAACGACCTACGTGCCCACTTACCTTGAGCAAGACAGTCCTAGATATACACTAGCCAGGAGAGCGCCAACAGCATTGGCTGTCTAAGCAATTCGTCCGAAGTCGAGCTTCCTAAGTTAGCGACGAAAACCGCTCTTCTACTTTAGAGGAGCACACTACCAGACAGTCTCACTGGTACTACGAACGTAAAGGAACGTTTATATTCATGCTCATGCTCGTGGTGAGTATACGGAGTACCTGCTACTACAGGCACACCGACCACGGTGCGTGTGTACACGCGTACGTACTTACTCCATGTGTTCACGGATCACATCTCAACTACGTACTTTACGTAAGGTACGTACGCATGCACGTACTAACGTGCTCGGGATCAATCACAAAAACACTGGCTCAGAACCGAAGCATTTGCAGAAACATTCAGCGGAACGGTCCAATACGTATGTGTGAAACGAACAACGTATACAAGGCGAGCGTGTGGTCCTTCGTACTCTTGGTACCGGCAACGTCTACGTACGCCAGCGACGATGTCCGATGCTAGTCGTACAACTCCGGGCTATAGGTAGAAGCACTCGAACATCAATCGATCTTAACAGCACTTCCGATGGCTGCCATTACAACAAAAAAGACCAAACACACATTCGTTGTTTCTTTATTCATATAGACAACAGGAACGCTCGGTCATCATGATCTTATGTCCCGATGATCAGCAGCACTTACCACAGTTCGTACTGCTTACCATGTCGCGCTTACCTACAGGTGTGCCGGCCGGTGCTTATATACAAACGATTTGCTAATGAGGTACTGTTACAAGAGCATCGATGGACCTAGAACTACATGACTGGAGGACGAAAAGCTATATATGTACGTCCATAATTGTTATAGTGTAGGACGTAAGTGTTTCTGTTGCTGGTAGGTCAGGGTTACCACAGGTACTTGCGTACGTACGTACGTACCTAGTTGAGGCTGTCCGTCTGGTTGACAACGTGCGGACCACATATATGTCAAGGGAACAACGATGGTATTGCACACGTAGGTCAGTGAGCACAGTAGGACTCACCTCTTCCTCGATACGAAGTTCAGAAGTCATCCTTGTAGA
>Ga0115854_10332_pt1 | contig 11193 bp, 7 predicted proteins | sample InSIn2SAF170_FD_83868 | JGI IMG/M metagenome (GOLD analysis project Ga0115854, IMG submission 83868)
TAATTGAAATAATTTTAAATTATTATTATTATTTAATTGATAAACTATTATATTTAAAAATTTAAAAATTTGTTCAACTCTTCTAAGTGAAATTCACATATATCTATAACATTCGTATCAAAGAAAATAATTTTAAGTAGTTCTTATTACAAAGATAAAAATAAGGAAATGTTCCCTGATTGGGGTCCGTGCTTGAGGGAGGAGAGGACAATAGACAGATATGGTAGTTATGACGTTTAAAGGTAGGGTACCACCCACCTCCCCCCACATGCTCATGGCGATGGGTACGGTGACCTCCCGCATGCTATCATAGTTATGACGTTTAAAGGCTGGGTACCACCCACCTCCCCCCACATGCTCATGGCGATGGGTGCAGTAGCCTCCTGCATGCTATTTGACAGAGCAGATGAGAGAAGTGGTAGGCATGGCCAAGACGAAGAAGGAGGTGAGGTGGCTAAGGCAGGACGGGTGATGCGATAGAGAAAGTTTGAATGGGAATATGAAGGAATTTGGGATAGAGAGAAGAGCATTATTGATATTGTGGGTGGACGGAGGAGCGAGGTCGCAAGCCAGTGGAGGTGCCAACAATGGTTTCAGCGAAGCGTTCCCAGGCAAGGAATAGAGGAGAGATCGCACGACCTGCACATGGAAGAAGATGCGACAGACGGTGGAGGGAGTCCATTCAAGCCGCACACCCGAGCACTTCGGAACCTAGACGTGGGAGGAAGCCTGTAGAATGCCTCATTGGTGAAGCGGCAATAGCCTATAGGGAAGGAACAAATGCAGGCATCCCTAAGCTTCTGGATGAATGGGAGGGGAAGATAAAACAAGAGGATGAATCCGATGAGGAGATGGAGAATTGGCGAGAAGTAATCTCGGATCCCAAGAATACCAGGGCAGACTCATCCAATTTAAACAAACTCTCTATCTGTACTAGCTCATGAAGAGGCTTATGGGGAAGGCAATGGAGCAAATCTCAGTGGGGATGGTTATGACTCTCCAGGACATGCCCAATTACAAAAAAGACTTACAGACAATCCAATTCTAGCTACATAAGCAGGACATCTGCCTTGACAGAATCCAAAGGCAGATCCCTTGCACTATTGAGCTAGTTGATATGCCTAGCGACTCAGCCAATGACCTGGCTCCGGTTGAGCCTACCTCGGAAGGACAATAGGATTAGTTAGTTTTTTGGGTGGTTTTTTTCTTGCGGGTAGCATTTAGTTTTAAAGATGCATGCTTCTGAAATATAGACATATAGACTCTTATCATGATACTAATACATATATAGCTTGGTTAGAACGACTAATACTATATTTTTTTTGGATGGCTTATAATGAGGATAGGTGGCCAAGAAACTTGGTTTCCCACTGGGCAACATGAGGCCATCTATCTCATATATGTTGTGTAAACTTGTTTTTTATAAATAGAAAAAGAAGGTCCAGCCAAGCTTAACAAGAAAAAAGGGAATGTTAGAAGGATCATATTTGGAAGGGACAATTTAAGTAAAACCTTTCTTGTTTACTGAAAAATGAGCCGAAAAGTTTAGTGAGATTTAATTAAGTGAAATGAACATATATCTGTAAAATTCATATCAAAAAAAATAATTTTAAGCAGATCTTATTACAAAGATAAAAATAAGGGAAGGTTAGGAGGATCATATTTGGAAGGGAGCTGAAGAGTTTAGTGAGATTTAATTATCACTTTAGATTTACAAAATTTAAAATTAGTGTAAATAAAGTAAATTAATATTATAAAAATATTTATAAAAATAACATAAAAAAATTGTGATTATTATGTTATGAAGTATGATGTAAATTTTGAGATTTAAAGTTCAAACTTTTATGAGTCAAACTAACAAAAAGAAATACATATTTATAAAATTAAGTATAATTTTATAACTTTATAGTTTACATTAAAAAATAATTATAACACTTTATATCAATTACAAAATATTTATAAAACTAAATTATGACATTTTAATAATTAAATTTTATTTATAAATATTAATATAGTTGATAGTGTAAAAATTAGTAAAATCTATATATTTTAGAGTGTAAAAACCGTATGAATGAAGTTAATCTAATCTCATATTTCTAGTGGGTACTCCACCCATCAGACGACTTGAGAAATGAATGAATGATCACAAACAAATATAATATGGAGTTGTCTTTAGTGCCAATGTGAAATCTTGATTTGTGTTATTTAAACTAGTTTTTTGATTCTATATGAATTCAACACCCACTAGAAAAACATCCAAAAAAATTAACTAAAAAAATCTTTAATAAAAAAAAATACGTAAATTAATTATTAAAAAAAACATTAAAAATTAAGTAAAAATTAAAAAATAAAAATAATATTAAATTAATTAATTAATTAAATTCTATTAAAATAAATAATAGTAAACTAATACGAACGAAAGAAGGTGAAAGTTAAAAGGGAAAAACATATTTCTTAAATGAATAAATAAAAACATGAGAATATATAAACGATCTGAAATTATCATTAAAAATGTTAAATGTAATTGATAGAATTAACATAGAGGAATAAGAATATTCATATTATATATATTATAATTTTGTTTCAAATAATATTAATTTTTAAATAATTTTTATTTTCAATTTTGTTTGTTTTTGTTTTTTATTTCTTCTCACCTTTATAATAATATTATATATATTATAATTTTGTTTCAAATAATATTAATTTTTAAATAATTTTTTTTTTCATTTTTTTTTTCTTCTCACTCTTTATATTATAAAGGGGGAATTTGTTAACCATAAATACAAATTATAGAATTACAATTGAGTCTACTTGTTTCTAAAATTATTGTCTATTTTCATTATAAAACAATATTTCATATTATCTTTCACAATGAGAGATTTTTCCATTATAATATCATTATTCTTTTACAGTGTAAATTAAACTTTTCTCATAACGGGAGACATCTTCAACTATTCACCATTCTCCATATATATTTAGACAAATATATACCTACCAACCATTTATAAGAGTTAAAAGTTGTGAATATATTCAGCTTGTCAGAGGTGTATGTCTATATATATTTCATACCAAAATCACATTATAATTCCATCAACTCTTTAGCTTTAGTAAGTTACAGGATTTAAATTGTGATGCATATTCAACTTTCTTTGCGTTAGTGGAGTTTGATGCTTTCCCTTTAAAGTTAATTAAATCTAAGTATATACAGATATGTTAAGAGTCTGGCATATTTTAATAAAACCACTATTTGATGGTTAGGAATATGCTAATAATTTATTCTTTATTCATCTACTTATTGTATTGAAAGGTTATAATTATTATTTCATTTAATATTTATATTAATGATTATTCGCCATTAGTATAGTCATGTAAATTATAATTTATTTTTTTTTCTTCATTTTTACTTATGAAATTAGATTTGGAATACTAATTATGTGTTTGGGGTTTTGTGGGTAAACATCTGAAAAATTTGAATAGTAAGAGAATAAGAAAATATATACAAATGTTTTTTTTATTAAAATAGGAAATAATTACATCAGAGGAATTTTTTTTTACAAAGTGAGGCGTGTTATTTATAGACTTTGTTTAGTTACAGTACCATGGGTAAATAATGTAGGTGGATATCATGGGTAAATACCATGGGTAGATAACATGGATACCATGGGTACATGGGTCAATACCATGAGTGGATGCTATATTTCCTTTCAAGTTACAATACCATCGGTAAATACCATGGGTGAATATTATGGGTAGTAAATATTATGGGTTTTGATGGTAAGGGTTTTGCGTGATTGGCCCATAACCATGGGTTTATGGGTGAACCATAACCATGATGAATGAAAGTCCGGGGATAGAGATATCTTGTAATGCTTGTGGGCCTGTGAGACTAATGATGCATGGCGATAGTTCATTGTGTTTGTTAGTATAGATTTCTGAAGAAACTTGTTGAAATGGTTGTTGTTAAGTTAGTTGTTGTGGAAAAAAAATTTTAAGTGGCACAAATTGTTGAGAAGAGTCGTGAGAATTTTGTTGTAGTTGTGGGATTTGTATTGACTGTGGTTATGCCTTATTCAAGAGTTACATTTGGTGGAGTCCCTGTACAAGCATCTTATCTCCAACCACATTCCTGGTGGCTCTTAAGAAATCCTCTTTACTTATCTCATTTTTTTGCAACACCTTATTAGTATGTATGATTGTAGAACCCATAGGTTGAGTCAATATGGATATGCTTACAAAAGAAATGTTTCCCATCTTGATGGCTTTATGCTCAAAAACTTCACTTTTCAATTGTATTAAGGATTACACTTGTTAAGGAGAATCGCCTTTAACATTTGAAGAATTATCTGTGATTGCCTTAATTGTTTGAGATTTATGTTGTTGACGAGTGTTCTGGTCATTAACTTCCTATTTCACAAGCAATGATGATGACAATGATATTCCTATGTTTACTACTTGCTATTTGTCTGAAGCTATTCTAAAAATATCTGGATGATGTTGACAAGAAAAGTGAGAAGTTCCTCTACTTTGCAGCATCATCTTGTGGTATATTATATAATTTTCACAAATCATAATTAGGAATGGCCTTAATATTTGACAATTGAGGTGAGGCCCTCGAGGCTGCAAGCCACGTTGAGAAAGTATAACTAAACTTGTTTGTGAATCCTGAATTGGTGGCTTAACTGCAATTGATTAGGTGATGACTTGTGATTCTGTATAGGAGTGTGATGAATAATGCATATACATTGACAAATATGACTGTGCAACCTACATATGTTTTTTTTGTTGCTGGAAAGATCAAGTAGAGAAAGGATCCCCGACATTGTGGATAATGACTCAGAAATTCTTCGATCGATGATGCAACTAGCAAGGGAGAAGTGATACAAGCTAGGGAGCTATGATAGTACTCTAATGTACTCTCGGCATATTAAAAAATAAATAAATTATTGAATGAAATATCCAATATTTGCATATCAGAAACTTTTTATAATTCCCACAAAATGTTCGAGGAAATATTGTTGTGAGAGATATATAAAAATCGAAGATTAGAAAGTTTTCCTATCGACTTAGGAATCAAATCGTTGAGGTAGAGCTCCATGATGTTTGACAGCTAACACAACAAAGAAGGAATGGAGTTGCTTATCATATTACTGGACACTGAAAATATTTGAAAATAGTCCATACTATCGAAAGAATCTAGAAGAATCCCACTCAATTTATTTTCCTGAAGACAAAAAGAAATTCAAGAGAAGTGATCTTTGATGGGAAACCAAATTAGATACAAATTAAGACCCATTTGACCATCCTTTAACACATTTAATTTCTCTCTTTGCATTTGATGACATCTTTTTGAGATGTAATGTGTTCATTAGGAACGTTCAGAGATAATTTCATATTATGTGCCTAATATTATTTATTTTTGCATAATATTGTGTAAATTCTGAATCATATAATATAGGGACTTGATTCCTGCTACAATATGGACCAAGATTGGATAATAAATGAACAGGATATTATGAAATTTTTGAACAGATCATGGAGATCCAGTGATTAAGAAAATCTAGGAATGTACTCCCTGTCATGTGATGAAGATTCCTACTCTTGGGAATCCAATCCACTTTTAGGGATATTTTGGAGGGGAAGACTGCCTCCTTTCAAGGAGGATGCTTCCCCTTCAATTTGTATAAGTAACAATTCGAATTTTCCTATAGGGGCATGCATTTCTTAGTCTTCTTCTGGAGAAAACTTGTTGTTTAGGAGTTCTACTTTCATTCTAAACAGGGATGTACTTTGATTGATTCAAATAATGAAGTTTGGTGTCTTTTTGAACTTCTAAAGCTTGATTTTCTTCATACGACTTTGAATATCCTTGGGCCTTGCCATATTAAGAGCCTCAGAGCCCTGTTGTACAATCTCTTTATCTTCTTTGCACTTCATATTCACTTGCATCTCTTATTCTTTCTTTTCCTATTTATGCATTTAGTATTCATGCTTCATTTGGTATAAGTTAGATTGGTTAAATGATTGAAATAGGTCATTTTTTATGTCATTTATAAATTTAAAATTATTATCCTTCCTTATAACATCTTTGCACAGCCATATTCATCATTAAACTACTTGGATTGGTTTACTCGTTCACAATTATGAAATTTCTAGAAGTTTCCTGTAGAAAAATAATAGTAATTTTCTGTTAAATTTTAGCACATGTTAATGAGATTCTTTTTATTCTATTCCACTTTTATTGAATCTTAAAAACATCCAAATTAATAAAAAAAATTACCCCACAACAGTTTCACTTGATTAGCCTAAGCGTTTGGGTACTTAGATCATCTTACTAGTTCATTGCTATGAAATTTGTTGTTTTTAGTAGTAATTTTATGTTAAATTTTAACACGTGTTAACAAAGCTCTTTTGAGTTGATTCCACTTGGATTGAGTCCTAAGGACATTATACTTGCTAAAAAAATTCACCTCGTAGGATTTTGTTATGAAACCAGCTCAAGAAAAGATAGATCAATGCCTTAGAATTCATCCTCTTCGAGGGGGCAACCTCCTTTACATTACATAAATGAACAATTCTTTGATGATTCAAATGACAAAACCTCCTTTCTATATATAGGAGTCTAAGGAGTCACAATATAATCCAGCCGACCTAACAATAATAATGTAAAGCCACAAAAATAATAATAGAGGGATTCTATGGGGCACAGTAGTAACAATATGGGGGTAATAGGGGCACAACAATATTAATAAGGGGTATAACTACAATAGTAATGGGGTAATCACTAGTATTATAGGGGCCCAACATAGCTTGGGCGCAAGGCATAATTACAGAGAAAAAGGAGGGGCATACTGATGGTTGAGAGTGCATAGTGTGCCAAGGAGAGCCAGTGAGGACGTAGGGCATAGTCACCATTAGGGGAATTTTGAGGTCTAAAATGGGAGTCCTAAGAAAAATTTACAACCAAAATAAAATTTATAAGAACCACTAGGAGTGTGCATTGCGCCAAGGCAAAACAAGAGGGTGCATGTCGGAAAAAAAGTGAGCATACAAGGCCAAACTAAGGCTTAACGATGTTGCATGCGCTTTTGGAGAGAGAGAGAGAGATAGCTTGTTATGAGACCAGCTCAAGAAAAGATAGAAAAGATAGATCAACGCCTTAGAATTCAGCCTCTTCGAGGGGGCAACCTCCTTTACATTACATAAATGAACAATTCTTGGATGATTCAAATGACAAAACCTCCTTTCTATAAAAGTAGGCTGTTGCACACTTATACAAGGCACTTTGCATAGGGCCAGAAAACACCAAGACTACCCTAACAACTATCTAAATCACTCTTTTGCTACCTAGGCCCTCTAAGCAAGTAAGTACACTCCTTGAACCATCCTCCTAGCACTCATTTCACGATTTTGAAGTTTGTTTGATTTTTAAATTTTCAAACCCTAGGTTGTCTAAAAAACCTTCCCTGCTTACCATATCCCTTATTCCCACATTCTGTTGTCAAATCCCTCCACCTATCCCCTATACCCTAATCCCCCAAACAAAATCCCTACACCTATCCCCTATACCCTAATCCCCAAAACAAAATCCTTAAAACCCTATTCACTAAACATTTCCTACCAAAAAATACCCTCCTTCTCACTCTCACATCATACATATCTCATCCTACATCACACAAACTCGTCTTCCCTTCCCCTATCCCTATTCACATAACTCCCACTTCCCGATTACCTTCTCTAGGGTTTCTAAAGCTTCAAACTCAAAAACATGGATAAAGAGGATAAAGATTATGAGGAGAAAGATAAAATCACCCAGGCTACCTTGAAAGCAAAGGATGCCAAAATCAGGAAGCTTGAGACAAGTTTACAAAGGGCCAAATATATCATCTCCTTTTATGAGCAAGAGAACAAGCAGCTAGAGGTCAAGCAGGAATTGATGCAAACCAAGTACATCAAGGCAAAGAGGGAGGATGAGAAGGCCAAGCTTTAGCTTAATGAGGCTTACAGAAATTATGGAGAGACGGACAATGAACATGGACAGAGAAAAAGACCTGGAACAACATTTGTAACATAAGAGTCAAGAAAATGAAGACAAGGCTAAAACAAGCACTCAAAGGAAAAAAGGAGGGTGACAGGATTAGGTTGCTTGCTGAAGTTTCCTTGGCTGACCCAGAAACTTGATGGTGGTGGTCTCCCACAAGGTTTGAACAATTTTCAGAAAGTTTTGAGAATTTTTTCATTTTTGAAGAATTTTGCAGTTTTTGACACAGAAATTTTGGCTCTATGCACAGTGCCACTAGAGCTGTGCTTTTCCTAGGGGAACCTAATGAGGAAATGGTCAGCATTTTTGGATTAACAATGATGAATACATGCACCCTGTGCAATTTCTAAGCCTTTGGAGTAGCATTGGTCAACCAAAAGGTCAAAAAAACACTCAAAAAATGACCTTGCTGCCTTCTTTTTGACACACAGAAGCAGTCTTGGGAGAATTAGTTTTTGGGAGGTCAAATGAACTCCAAATGAAAAATTCAAGATGTTCTGGAAATTAGACTTGAATAGATTTACAATGAGCTATCATGAGTTCAATTTGGACACCGAAAAGTCCTCCAAAATGGTCCTGCAAAAAGCATTGCGCATAGAGCTTGGGCGCTGTGCATAAGGCAATTTTATCTTGAATTTTCACTTCACTATGCCGTCACTGTAATTTTGAGTTTTCTCTCATGGATGATGTTTTTACTGATGTAAATGATAACTAGGCATGTAAATAGGATGGATAATAGTTACTAGAAGGTAGATTCATTAGATCAAAAGCTATCTTGAGGACAAATGAATCAGTTACCTCCCTTTTAGAGGCAAGTTGTTAGGTTCCCTAGATTCCAGTTTCTTGTTCAGTTTTTGATGGATTAGTTCCTCATCTTATGGATTCGACCCCTGAGGATGGGAGGAGGTTGAATCAATGTCTATATCTCCTTATTCTTTCTCATTGTAAAGGGTTGGACTCAGTTGGATGCTTAGGTTTTAAGTAGACATCATTTTGTATCAGTTTTTAGTAGGAGATTAATGAAAAATTGCAGCTATTTCTTTGGGATGCAGTATGATGTTTAGTTAAGTTTTCTCTATTGTGATCATATGTTAAAAAAAAAATTGTACTTCATCAATCATTTCATTGCTTTTAAGTGGATGTTTTCAAGTTGATACGCAAAACCCATAATATTATGCTCTGTTTTGGGAAAATATTCATAGTCTATGTTTCCTTTAGTGTAGGAAGAATCCATGTTTGCTTACATTCTCTTTCTATCTCCTCACCTATCTTGAATCACCTCACCCATCAAACCCTAGAGTGCTAAGCCTTATGCCTACCTTGCCCCATCGAACACCTTGCAATTTTGACCTAACTATTTGGCTCCTCCTAATCCAGCAAAACCCTTCAAAATCAAATCAAACCTTGTGCTACTATACCTAGCCTAATATCACTTTCTTGATCTAGTCATCTTGGTTGAGATCCTTAAGGAGAGAGCGCTTTCTTGGCCTAGTAGGGCTAGCTACTTGGCTAAGCATGATTTGTGGTTACCCTGGCATTTCCTTCCTTCAACCTGAGGTTCAATCCAGGTGATAACATGACCTATAAAATAAAATACCTTGAGCATGAAACCCATGCTCCAAAAATAATAATAATAATTTTTCTTTCAGTTTACATTTTACAATAATTAAAAGTACATTTCATTTATATGAAGATCAAACCTAGTTATACATTTTTCAACAGTTTTATCTCAAAGATCATCTTGCAAACAACTACAAAGAAATGCTTAGCCAATTGTGTATATACTCTGTGAAAACTAGCTTTTGATAATAGTCTGAAATGAAGTAGACAAGTAAATTCTCCCTAGGGGTACAGTTATGCTTCATCCTGATGAACTCATAACATGCACAAATACCATCCAACAGATAAGCAAACATGTAGAACTCTAGTGCTTGTTTAGCTTGTAATGCTATCTTGGCCTGCTGTATATGAAGCTGCAATTTGTGAGCAAGTAAATCCAATTCCCCTCAAAGTAATCTGCACTCAACACATTGCCATGAGATACTGGTATACATTTCTCTAAGATTTGGACTGGTAAATTGGACTTGGTCTCTGGTGGAATTCTACAGGATCTTGGCACCAGGATTTGATAACTTCCTTAGTAGTGACATTTTCCCAAGTTGCATAAAATTGTGTGTGCGCAAACTGCTTGGGGGTTACCATCTTGTAACAAGAATGTATGTCATGTGGATGGTAAGTAGAAATCTCATTCCCACTTTCATTACTAAGTACCAAATTCTTGCTATCCATATCTAACAAGATCCATTGGATAGCCTCTACACAAGGCATCACTGGGAATCTACATGCAACTCTATGTATCCTGAACCTGTTTATATTTATGTACACTTCCCTATCTTCCAAGTTCTTTGGAATTTATTTTGTGTGAAAGCATATTTGATGTCCTTCCATGAGACCTTCAAATATTTATCAATGAAGCACTATGTGTTTAAAATAATAGGGACAATTGGCTTAGTAATTTCCATTGCCTCCTCAATAAAGGCTTTCGAAATTTCTTTTGAAGTAGCTTTAAGGGTGGTAGGAGGAATTGTCTCAGTAGATGATGAGAGAGTGATATATTTTATATTTGTAGCACCTGCAAGTGGAAGATCACTCATAACAATGTAAACTTTGAAATGGGAACTATAAACTCAAAACAAGAACTCTGGCCAAAAAACCCCAAAAAAACATCAAAAACAGTGCTAAAAACAAAAAGTGTGTATACAACAACGATTAGTTTCAAGAAATCCCCTAACTATCACATGAAAACTATTAAAAAGATAATGATAAAGGGAAGATTTGGGCAAGCGAGAAGCACAGGCCTATAAAAAGTGAGACAGGGTGGCTTGAATAACCACTAGGAGTGTGCATTGCGCCAAGGCAAAACAAGAGGGTGCATGTCGGAAAAAAAGTGAGCATACAAGGCCAAACTAAGGCTTAACGATGTTGCATGCGCTTTTGGAGAGAGAGAGAGAGATAGCTTGTTATGAGACCAGCTCAAGAAAAGATAGAAAAGATAGATCAACGCCTTAGAATTCAGCCTCTTCGAGGGGGCAACCTCCTTTACATTACATAAATGAACAATTCTTGGATGATTCAAATGACAAAACCTCCTTTCT
>Ga0115854_10333_pt1 | contig 11111 bp, 10 predicted proteins | sample InSIn2SAF170_FD_83868 | JGI IMG/M metagenome (GOLD analysis project Ga0115854, IMG submission 83868)
CAGGGCAAGGGAGGCTTCTAGTAGTTGTCCCCAAACCCCTACCTCTGGCGTACATTCGTTGGTTACACATACGCACGCTGAGCTGTTCTTGGAGAACTGTATACCCACGCAGCTTACCAGGCAAGAAAGAAGACTACAAGGAATACAAGGCCTTATATCATGGACTGAGTAGTCTTACATCGCGGACTTAATAGTTAACAAACAAACTGCCTGAACTATCCGTTGTCACATGTTCCTAGTACATTAGCCCCAGCCGCGGATTGCTACTGAATTGACTCTACCAAACGACCTTGGTCGTCCCCTGGTGTAGAGCCGGGCAGGTTACTTGGTGACTACGTCTACGAGAATATTGAACGTCTCGGACGTACATGGTATAAAAAACAGGCACTATCTCTGTGTAATCTACACACATGTAACTCCGTCTCTCTATGTTACTGGTGTAGGAAACAAGCTGGGCATATATCACCTCTTCCAAGTTCATCTACGTACTATACGTAAGTAGCTGTGGGTACGCACGTATCTACTTGTAGTTTGTTCGTCTCTAGAGAGGGAGGAACAACTGTTGGCTTCACCTGATGTCTTCATCCATGTCAGTCATACGGCTCTCAGGTCAGAATGGGTGGGCGGGTGATCCAAGGCACAGAAACATTTATACATGTATATTTCTTTCTTGTACAGAAAGGACTGGGGCGGGGAGGAATGTCAGTGGGTATGACGAATCAGGGGATGAAGAAGTATGTGCATGCATATGTATCTATGTGTTTTATCTCCTAGCGACGGAAGACTGGCAGTTGATGCAAGTGAGGAGTATTTGAGCTATGGTAGCTATATGTATTTATGCACTCCATCGACCATATTTTGTGTGTGGGAGATGCTCGGATGAAACGTGACATCCTTCTGGCCTCGTTGGAGTTTTCGTATCTTGTTTGTTGCTTATCGTGTGTAGGGAAGTTGTCTTGACGAATGAGACTGGATGTCAATTTGTACTTAAGTCTCGAAAATTGTTGTACGATTACTGAGGTGGTACTTTGACGTCCTTGGAGGTGTCAAGTTCTTCGTGGCGGAGGATTTGGATTGGTTTGTCGAGGAGGCTGAATGATGGGGATGGAGTTAGTGTTTGAGATACTTGGGGTGGGGATGGATGAGAGCGGTGATTTAGTAGACTTGATGGGTGGGGAGATACGATAGTTAGGCTTTGTTCCGGGAGAGGTCTGCTTGAGGAGAGCAGTCATGGGAACGAGTTATTGATACTACTATCCTGGGCATTCATCGGCCAGATGGAACGGGAAAGGAAAGTTTGTGGTTCGCGAACATTTGTGCGTACTTGTTGTTCGGTTGTGAAGAAGTTCTGTTACTTGATTGTCGAGAGATATGCACATATGCCGGATGGAGAGATCGGTAGCAAACTTACGGTACAACATATGGGTCAAAGGTCTTCCAATAGGGATTTTCCAGGTGTTCCTTCTGTGAGGATTCCTGCTGGAAACGTTCGACAATAGTGAATTTGCGAGGGTCATGGACGTCTTGCATGACGAACCAGTCGATTGTTTCACTGTCTTTGTTGTAGACACGAGAGGCTTCGATGAGCTTGGCTTTGATCTTGTCGATGCTGGTTGGATCACTGTTGGCGTAGAGGTGGCAGACTAGGGTGTAGACCATCTTGATGGTTTTGGCTCGGGATGATGGGTCAGAATGACGCTGGTTGTTTTCTTTCCTTAGTTGAGGATGTGAGTACTCGAAAACTCGCCGAAGTCGTGTTTAAGGCTCGTGAGGGTCTGGCAGTATTGCATGAGTGGGTGTAGTAGGGCGACATGATCACTTGTGATCCCACCTGCATGTCATGGTCTCCGCGTACAATTCTCCGCTCTAGGCACTGGTAACAATACGCGACGCGCGTGCTGTAAAAGATCAAACGGGCGAGAGGCGCCTTCAAACATGACTACAACCGATCTATCCGAAATATAGATGCTGCTGGCAGGATCTGCTTTTTACGATGTCCTCAATGGTTGGTACTGGGTCGCGCCTGCAGGACCTTCAATAATAATTTCAATGGCTGGCAGATTTCATCTCACTGGCGATTCAATATTGCCGGCCCATTTTTAGCATATAATGCCAAGAATGCGTGGAAAGCTAAGCTGGCGTCGGCAACAGCATCGACTCTCGTCACGTATCAAGAGACGAATATTCTTGTTCACAGGTTGAAGTATAAATCAGCATGTGAGTTCGATTCTTTCGTTATCATGTGAGCATCATGTCAGTGAGAGGACTGTTGCTCGCTTGCATGGACATTATCACCGACATTATACGGTCGAGACAATCCACTTCCGATTTGTTTGGGTAATCGGTAGTTTTGGATCTTCTTTCGAAGCGAATACGGCTGAAAGTCAACGGTCCCCTGAAAATGTATGGGGTTGGGTGTTCCATAACTCAAGATGGCCACCAAATGCCACTACTTAGGTAGGTAAAACCATCTTCGGTTCACGCCACAAGTTCGTCTAGATTCTCGGCGCCAAGACATTGAGTCTTGTCATCCAAGCACATCAGCTTGGCATCAGGTAGTTCTCATCGAGCTCGAGATGCTCTCGCTTACGACTACGCAGCTCCCTGTCATGAGTGGTTAAAGTTGGCCAAGGTTTCCGCCAACAGTGGTACAAGCTTCAGTAATTAGCTGACCTCGCCCATTTTTGGCAAGTCTGTCTTGAAGACACGAACACCATGTTGTATGAGAGGGCTTACTGCCGAACTGAACAACACGGAGACATTTCGATATCCGGCTAGCTCAGCCAGGCAGAATGCGATTGATCTCTCAACCATCGGCTGGCGGTCGCCTCCAACTTTGGTGTTGTACCCAGTCTTTGGGGCTTTGTCCACTGCCCCTACACAGATGCTGGATGGTCTTTGCTGCCACCAGAAATGAGAGCCTACTATCGCCAATTGGCACGTGTTGGATGGGGCGGAAACATCGAGGGTCTTAACCACAAAACTGGTGGCGGCTGCTGTCAAAGAACAGTCTTCAGCAATTAGGTTCATTCCTTCAAAGTGGATTCGCCATTACATTACAGAACAAATCTACTTCTCGTGGATCAGATGTAGTAGCTCAGAGCTCAGCAACTACCAAGCTTGTATGCTCTGAATGATTTGGCAACGCTATATTGTGCTGATCTTCGCAGATCTTCAAGCCACGTCTTTCATATCTAAACTATGAGTTCCTCAACGAACTATACCCCCCACACAGATGTCACCGTCGACGTCTATGGTATGAAACTGCTAAATTGTACCTGCAATCGCTGCTCAGCATTGCTGACATGATATAGGACACGGATCGACATGTGCAAAATCTCCTGAGAGTCGCAGGAGACAGCACAATTTCAACCCAGTTCCATTGCGACTCCCGTTTCTCTCAATCTGTATTGCGCTATTCGCCAGTTGCATAGTATCCATCGAAATACTTCTACGCAATGCCGACGTACCACCAGAGCCGCCGACCTCGACGGCGACGAATATGGCATCCACTGCCGTCCGACCAGTCCCTATATCACTACCGGTCAGACAGAGACAGAAGAGGTTGCCCGACTACTGCAAGGATGCTTCAACGGTCTCTTCCAGGATGGTTGCTAATGTGCAATCTAGTAACAGTCTGTGTGCCGAGTTCACGGCGTCTTACGAAGCACACACGGCAAATATGTCATATCCTGTACAGACAGCTGTCAGTCAGTGGTTGATGAAGTTTAACGCAGTGACATCCGAGTATCGGGATTTAAGTCGTACATCCATGGAGTGCACTACTAATACAGTGGCATATAGTAGCTGGGCCTCGGTTATCGTTGATGTTGGATGCGCTACATCAGTCACTGCACTTAAGGCTCCATGTACTGGTTTTGGGACAATGTATATCACAGGTTTTCAGCTAACATCAGGGATTTTGCCCGTATGTGGCGTGTCCACAAGCCGACTTCTGGAGCAGACAACGCAACCAAGAAGCGGAACTTCTGCGGTGCCGACCGAGTCGCTCCTCGTACCTGCCGTTCCATCCCAATCGACTCTCAATCCTAGCGTGGCATCGTCGAATGCTCCTACTACGCAGCCGGGGATGCCAGACTCTACACGGAAGAGCACGCCGGCATCTGATATGGCTTCTGTTTCGAACCTTCCAACAGTGACATTGTCCCAGGCACGTCAATCCTCTTCAAGTCCATCACCAGTCCCGTCCAATCCCACCAATCAGGATACGACTTTCTTAACATTTCAGTCAGAACAATCTACCACAGTGGTGAACCAGGAGGTAGGCACGGAAACAACATCCAAGGAAGATCATAATGGTGCTGCAACGACCAGCACTATGTCAATCACGCAAATTGTTACTGGGAGCTCTGTTGTTGTGTCTCAAGTCATTGCTACAAGCTCAATGAATCCGAAAACTGTGATAACCGAGGTGGTAAATGGGAAGACGGTGGTTACAGACATTCAAGCCAACTCTCCAGGCAGCAAAACGGCTGTGACAGCAATTATAAGTGGTCAAACTGTGGTCACCGAAGTACAGGCCGCAAGTTCACCACCGGCGCCCGACCAAACAACACTTACAGCAACAGTGGTCAATGGCCAGACACTAGTTACGGAAACACCAACTACCGCTCCGGTACCCAGCCAAGCAGTAGTTACTACAGTCATAAACAGTGGGACAAGAGTTACGGGAGTGTACAAGACAGTCGTTACGGCTGTGGTAAGTGGAAAAACGATTGTGACGGACTTAATCAACACCGGATCCGCTAGATCGAGCACATTGATCACCGCAGTCATCAGTGGTCAGGCGATCGTTACTACCGTGGGTTTGTGTAACACGACTCCGACGACAAGTACTGCAAGTGCACTTCCGGACCTAGCAACTTCTATCTATACCACCACGACGCAATACGTATCTGTGATCCGAACCACCGGTACCGATGGTGAAGCAACAAGCTTTTCTGCAGTGGTGGTTCAAACTATGATTACCACATCCACTGGCAACGGAACTAGAACAGTGACTCAAACATCACCGACACGACCATCTCAACCAAAACTGTCCCTGTCGTCCTCGGAAAAGGTTGTCAAAGGCACATTTACCACTGCCAGCTATTTCGCTGCGCAATATCTTCCATCGCTGGTGGCGGTCGTTATCAAGGCGATGTGGGAAATGGTCTTTGCTGCCATCAAGCTGGTTCAGCCTTTCGAGCGCATGAACCATGCAGGAGGTGCTACAGCAAAATATTCGGTATTCGCACAGTACCTTTCAACTTCACTATCACTTGACGTTTTACGCTCGAGTGGTCATGGGAACTTCATGCCGGTGGCTGCTGCTTCTGCACTCGTACTAGTGCAGATTGGAACACCGTTGGCTGCAGCTGCAATGAGCGTCAGATCGAGCGACATCTGTATCATCGACGACCTTGAGAGGCGGTGCGCTCCACTTTGGATAGTAAACAAGCACATGCTGCGAGGTGTGCAAGCATCACTCGGAGCTTGTATGGTGCTCGCCGTTGTCTTAGCAGTCTCATTGCGACGAGTTCGATCTGGAGTTTCATTCGACCCATCATCGTTCGGAGCATTGGCCACCATGATGAACCATGAGCAGCTCTTGCAAATACTCCAACGCCTGCCTCCGGACATTGACAACGACACCTTCGAAGAAGTCCTAGATGAACACTTGTTCCGGGTGGGTTACCACAAGACCAGCGAAGGAACCTCGAGTTACGGCATCGTGGCCTCTAAAGAAGAAGGCACTGCATCGAGGTCCAGCTTTCACAGATGCGACGAGTACGACTACCACGCAGTCACAGATTCAGGCCTCGAGGTCGTCAATCCAGAAATAGAATGCAACTCCGACGCCAATAAGTTCTTTCAACACAACACCCATCCAACCTCATACACCCATACGACCATCATTACCCGCATACGTAACGCCCTCATTACCGACGTTCTCAGTCTCCTAAGCATAACCACCCTCCTCGCCTTGATCTTGGCGTTCTATCTCGACACTCAAGACGATGTTTTCAACACCTTCTTCAATTCAGGCACTGTCTGGCCGAAACTCCTTACAGTAGGTTTAGCCACGATCGTCTCTCTTCAAATGTCACACATTGAACGTGTTGTCCGCATAACAGAGCCCTTCCGCCGTCTAGCCGCAAACGCCCAATACACTACCAACACACCCAACGAAACGACATTGCTCATATCCCGTTCCGGCACACCATATTCTAATCTCTTTCAATGTGTCAGTCTGCTTGCCTCCCATGAACTACACGGTGGTCGGATGACGTTTCAAACACTCGTAGCGCTTACTGCTGTTTTCTCTGATTTAAATATCATCGCTGTCTCGGGTGTCGTCTTCAGTGATGCGCAGACCTTGGCAGTCTACCAAGGTTCATCAATATCCTCTATTGTTTTGACAAGCATTATCTTTTTGTTGTGGCTGGTTATACTATTCTGGTGGCGGAACAACAAAACAGTAAATATTGTCCGAGCAATGAAGGGTGCAGGCACGGTCGGTGGGATGATGAGATACCTTGGTGGTGGTGGCAAGGATATTGTGGGGGAAGTAGCACGGATCATGGAGGAGTGGGAAATGCGAGGCTTGACAGGACGTGTGGAAGGGACGGTAGACAATGAACTAAAGCCATGTTTTGGACGGTTTGTGGGGAGTGATGGCGGGGAGAGATGGTGTGTTGGGTTTTTGAAGGTGGAAGATGAGAAGGAGCAACAAATATTTAGTGACAGGAGGGGGAGCGAGCACGTATAGACGACTGCTTGTGGTGACCTCTTGGCTGCAGCTATCAACACCATTTTCGCAGTCTAGTCCTTACCACGGCAGGAACGCGCCTTGAGACATGCTCCGACAGTACCTCCCCAGTTGACGCACGATTTCGATCAATTCACCTTAGACATTGGATGCCTCGTCCATTACGCTGCTGATCTGCCTCCAACCTGAGTCTGTCACTTCTCCGAATTGTCTTTGGGACTTATTATTCGATTGTGTGGAAAATTGTCAACAATCTGACGACTCAATTTTTTCATCTGCCAGCATGGGTCGATCAAACTACAGTGAATCTCCCATTCCTCTACGATATTCTTTGCTGACATGCTTCAGCCATGTTCGAAGGTGACACCAACATGCCAATGGCTGATGCAATCGAACAAGCCACAGGCATATCAATATTTGCCCCACCTGAGAACCTCGAAGAAGCACGAACAAAGCTCGATGCTGGCCTTGGAGCTAAACTGATGCGTGAATGGAGAGCAAAAGAGAATGAAGAGATGTCTCTGGAGTTTTTGAACGACCATAAATATGCTGTCCTCGTTCTCGGAGCATATATGATGCACGTTGGAGCAAAGATCGACGACAGCGACCGAGAACACATGAAAGCTATTTTGCCCAAAGTTCCCAACTCAAAAGGCTACGTCTGGCCCCTCGGAGATCAAGGCTTCAGAGATCCCGGAAAACATCAGATGACCGCAGCACTTGAGTATTACACCAATGGCAAGCGGCGAGACTTCTTCCAACCAAGGTACGTTAATAGCAACCCGGCATTACCATTCAATACTAATCTTGTCAATAGCTGCTACAACTGCGGCAAAGTATCCAGTGATATTGGAGGAGTTCATCTCAAGAAATGCACTAAATGCATCAAGCACAACAAAACATCCTACTTCTGCAACCAAGAATGCCAGAAAGAGAATTGGCAAGAGCACAAAGAGCATATTTGTTGTCCTCGAGTTATGGGTATGCGGCATGTCAGGGATGAAACGCACTACGGCTTAGTAATGGCCATGGTTGTCTGAGGATATGTCACAACAAACATCCGGTGTGGGCATTTGACGACAAGGAGTAGCAAGGAGTATGGAACACTCGAGGGCAAGGGGTTGTGTAGGCTCCAGAGCCTGTCGCAACATCCCAGCTGCAAAGCTTTCTAGCATTCGAAGTGACTGCAACACTGAGTCAAGGAGGATGTGCAACCAAAAGAATATGTTGATGTTGTCGACTGCGAGATCTTGACCTAAGCTAGTCATATTTACATAAACTTATGCACTTATATGCATGTAGACAGACGTACACCATATTGACCATTGACGCCATCATCGTTATTTAGCATTCCTACTTCTTACCACCCTTGCCTTTACCCAAATCCTCGTATACACAGATACCGACAAACAGACAGCTGGATACTCGAACGTACAAAAGAACAAGATCGAGATGGTCTGCTTTCACTGATCCAAGACTACATGTTTAAATACTTCGCACGCCTGTACATAGACATACAACATATGACCACCGACACCAGCATTAACGTTAACGTCCTTGCTTCTCATCAACCTGCCTTGACCCAAATCCCCCCGTACACACACGCACTCACTCACTCACACCTAGATCCCCGAACGTATTGATAACGAGAACGAGATTGTCTACACGCTCTTCGAAGACCACGTAGTCACGCGGGACATGTATAGTGTGATGACTGATATAGAAAAGGGAGTAGCATAACTACGTAAATACTGCTGCAGGCAAGCTATATGCGTTGTGGTAGCCGGATGGATATCTTGGATATGGTTCGCATCAGAAGGATTAATATGTGGGTATGCACACGGTAATAGACTGTATGCATTTCCAAGGCTGACGAGATCTTCTTTGCTTTGGTGGCGTGTGGGTGAGGGACTACTGAAGACGAGGGAGAATGGAAGTTGTTTGATTGTGTTGCTTCTATTAGTATGTGGTTGAATTTGAAGAAGACCGCAACGGGGTAGAACTTCGTTGGATATGCTATGCTATGCTTGAAACTAGATACAATTCTATGGACAAGTGACACCGATCTTGGTGCTAGGAAGAAATCTGGGTTAGTTCCTGAATTGGTATAGGCTGCATACGTACGATATACGCACCTATTGGAGATGTGCCTTTCAGGGATATCTCTGGCAGATGTATTTGCAGCCATGTGAAGCTCATGACTAGTACGCAGGTGGGCTTTGGTGCGAGCCCTCTAGCATGTCAATAAAAGAGTCGTGTTCTGCTCCGGCTGACAAGATGTAGTGGCATAGAACATGTCTTGCATGAGTAAACCAAGTTTGCTGGGTACTCGCTATGAATGAACACAGACACGGATTGGCCGTTCTTGGGAGTTATGATGATGTCGGTTACGGTCCATCATTTGATGGCTTCTCCACCTTGTGCTTCTTGAATATCCGATATAGCTTCTCTGTCTTGTCGTCGTATTCAATGTCCGGTGCTCCAGTTAGTACATCCAGAAGCGGCATCAGGTTGAATGCAGCAGAGCTGAAGCCGCGAAGTGAATCGAGCGCTGTTTTGAGGTCTGCTTCAGCATTCTGACGAGCTTGAAGGTTCTCGTTCTCGGAAGCTTTCTGTGTCCTACTTGTCTTCTCTCTTTCGGTTCTAAGCTCTGCTTGCAGGTTGTCGACCAATTTCTTCTCCTTCTGCAAATCCGTAACAAAATTCTCGTTCTCGCGGTGCAGTTGGTCGATCTCAGCTTGACTATCCTTGAGCTTCTGATACAATGAATTGACCGCCTCAAGAGCCTCGAAACCAGGAATGGCCGCTTGCTTGGAGGCTAAGAACTCGGACTTGATCCCTGTAGGTCGTGCTTGTGTAGGTGTTGCGTCACAGTCAGTTGTAACCGCAGTTGAAGAAGTGCTCATCGATCTTCCTCGGGTGCTTGTTGTTGGAGACGTGGTGGATCTCATGGAGCGAGTATCTTGCAGGCCTTCCACGGCCTCCTCATCTTTTGATGTCGTCGACGAATCTGGCGATTCAGGTATTTCGTAGACGTTGGACTGCTTTGACGCACCACGTTTTGTGTTTCTTCTGGATGCAACTGAAGGCCGGGACGTTGAGGTTCGGGTGCTGCGTGGCATCGTGTAACGAAACAGCAGGCAAATGGTAAAGACGACTCGATTTTCTGGAAGGGCCTATTTGTTCACTGACGGCCACCAGCTGGGTCTGGATCAATGTAATGCTCTCTATCGCTGTTGCGGAGGAAAGGTTGTAGGTCCTACATCTCATCAGCAGCAACAGATCTCAGAGACAAGTTTAGCAATCAAGGTCCGGGCAAGAATGGCAGGCACGATACACGTCCGAATACATGGAGGACGTATGAGAGAGAATGTTCGAGGAAGAAAGCATCATCGTCGCTGCCGCCATTGACTTATCCGCGGTTCAATACAGGCAGAAGTTGATGGTTAAGAAAGCTTGCACTGCGAGCAACGAGACTGACGGAGCGCGCCCGTACGAGAGACATCCTCTTTGGGAGGCAGCAGCAGATCGAAACATCGACGATTCCTTCATGTAGATCAAGTAGCCGGAGAACAGTTTGCACCAGAAGTGAATTGTATGCCGGACAAACGAGCTGCCAAGTCACGCTAGTTCTTTTGTAACAGTAGTGGGGATGGCAGCGTGTTGTGTTGCTGGCGAGCGAGTCACAGTCAGATCTATTGTTCATTGGTTCTTCCTGTGCTACCATCACGCAACGACGCTGTACGGGAGGATTAAAGCATTAGCAATCGATCGAAATGTTCAACTATTGAGTCTGCCTGCTAATTATCACTTTTTACATTAGCCTCTCTGCTCATCTGACCGGGAAACCGTGTTGTGGTTCATCGGTTTCGTGACCCACCCGTCAGGTGCTTCAGCCCTGTATGCATGCCGCAATTCAGGTGGATATCATAAATTGCCACTTCACATGTGTGACCGCTTCGCCGTTCCGATCGAATTCAGGTAAGTGTTTATTGGAGCATGCAAGGTTCTATCTACAAGCACGACAGAGGTCAGGGCCGGGCCTGAGGTCTAGCCCATGTTCGTGAACCATGGACGATGATCTCAACATGAGCTGAGATGCTATACGACAAGATTGTCATTGGTTAGCCTAAGAAACTCGACCTGCACGCACGTCCTGTAGGTTTATCCTGAACGACTGAACTTTTGATGGGGGGCATTCGAACCGACCCGGTATTGATTTCCCTTTTCAACTAGGGTACTGTTAGTCCCTCACCCACACGCCACCAAAGCAAAGAAGATCTCGTCAGCCTTGGAAATGCATACAGTCTATTACCGTGTGCATACCCGCATATTAATC
>Ga0115854_10334_pt1 | contig 11090 bp, 7 predicted proteins | sample InSIn2SAF170_FD_83868 | JGI IMG/M metagenome (GOLD analysis project Ga0115854, IMG submission 83868)
ATACTTATTTTTAATGTGTGTTAAGTTTCAATTTCATTATTTTTACATTATATTTATTTATTTGATTTATTATAATTCAATTTTTAATATTGTAATTAATTGTAGGACCTTGAAATTAGGAATGTAAGCAAATCTATAGTAGAATGGGAGGGAATCATTAATAAAGTTGATGCATAACTAAGTTACAAAAGAATTCTTTTATTTTTGTCTACATCTATGGAGGGATAGAAATGAAGCAAAAATATGCAATATTAGTCAAATGGGTTGTAGTCGAATGATCCATGAAATAGGATGAAGAAAGCAAGATGCAAACCTCCACCAAGAACCCCTAAGAAATAGGTTAACATTTTTCTAAAAGAGAAAGAAAATACTTTGGAAGAAATTGATATGGTGTTGGAACTAGTGATTGAGAATAATGAAGTAAGAATCAAAATCCTAAAAATCATGATTGAGTATGAAGAAGACATAATGAAATATACCCTAATTGGAATATTTATGGGAATTCATCTAAGTATGGACCTCATTCATAGATGGGAAATAGAAAAATAGTACAAAAAAAGCTCTGTTGAAATAATAGCATTGCCACATGAGTTTATATTATTCAAATTTGGATGTGAATAAGATATGCAAATGATGTTGAAATTGGACCCCTGGTTCCTAAGAAAAAAAGGTGCTTATATTGCAGAAATGAAATAAGAATTTTAGGCCCAAAAAAGAGAACTTCAACCTAGTTCGAACATGGGTCTCTCTTCCCAATCTACTGATGATATTCTAGAGCCCTTGTGTCATTGCAAGAATCATGAAAGGGCTAGTATAAATTGGAAAAGAAACCCAAATGAGGGAAAGAATGATAGTAGCCTAATTTATAATGAATATGGATATATCAAATGAACTAAGGAAAAATATTTGTATTAATATTAAAAAAGGAGAGACTTTTGAATAGGAAGTAGTATATCAAAACCTCCCAATCATATGTGATATTTGTAAATAGTTAGACCATTACACGAAAGAATGCCTTGAAAGGAAAATCACACTAAAAATAAGAAATATAATTGACGGTGCATTTATATATAGTGTCAATCTAGGAAGGGAGCTTATGAAGGGTTATGCAATATATATGCACAATAGAGTTATCTTGGAGGGATGCCTACTACCTTGTCTCTATTCCCAAAGCATGCATGTGGTGATTTTTATATTCTTAAGAGAGGTTGTAAATAGGAAGGGTATTGAATCAAAATGACATTAAAACTTGAATTTAATAGTAATAAGAAATCCTCGTGATAACAAGAAATAATGGTTACAGGAAATACAAATAATGTTAACAAGAACATAAAAATAACTTCATCACACTAATGATTTTATGAACCTATGAAGGAACATAACTTCCAACAATTTACTTTTAAAGAAATAAACACTACCATCCATTTATCTATCAAGCATATTAACCTATCAACGAAGCTACTAAAGCTAGAAATGGACTGAATCTTTAAATTGGTGTAATCTATAAACTACCTCAATCATTTGCTTTTAATAATAAATAGGGGGGCCTTCCTATCTACTTGAAAAGAAGAAAACATTGTTTATAGAAAAACACTTAACACAAAGCTCAACACAAAATAGAAAATATGAACAGTACCATATATTCCAAATGAATGGAGTCTTCACACTTCATCCAAATCTAGAACTTTCATAGAAAATCTAACTAACTCCGTATCATTTATACTATCCAAAAATATATACATATGATTACAAATACTCCTCTAAATATTGGAGTTACATCAAATACAAAAATTAAAGCACAACAAGTGTTCTAAATGCTAAATGCAAAATGTGGGATAGTACTCTATTAGTCTTGAACTTACTTAGGCACTATCATTCTCCAAATCTGGTTTGGAAATGATCAAGTATCATATAGATACAGAGGTGACATATCTATTGCGCCACTAATCCTTCATTCACGGTTTTCTTCCAATCTTTATCTTCAATCAACAACAGTAAAAAAATCTGGCAGAACAAAATGCTTTTGACTAGCCAATCTCTAGCGTGGGAACCTATTTTCAAATCTTCAAGTCACATTGGTGGGTTAATTTGTCAAGAATGTAGTCTAGATACTAATATCTAACTTAATACTCCATTATGCACTTTACATTTATGCAAATGGGATAAAAGGTGATCTAAAGAGGGAAATAAGATGGTAACAAAGAATTGAAAACATAGGTAAATTTAGGACTCATCATTCACCCCAGCTTAAGGTCTTGCTCATACCTGAGGAACAAAACCCCTTTTTTTCATCATCCAAACCTTCTATCTTTTCCTTACATTCAACTATGATGTCATATGTCAATGGGAAAACTTGACTGTTCTCACTATGAAACCCATGTTGCTCCAACAATTCTTGCATAACCTTTTCCTCTTCTATCTTAACTGTATCAATCCATCCCTTGTAGTCTATTTATGGTATCCATAATGGCAATGGATTGAATCTCATCCCAACCCACTTGACCTCTTATTCATTCAAAACTTGTGCATACCACCAAGCTCTTTTTAGTGCTGCCTTCATTGCATAAATAGAGTGAGGCTCTCTCTTTCTTAGAGATGGAGACAAATCTACCCACCTATTTTTGTTACTAATATCACATCCTTCAGCTTTAAGTGGCACCATTCTTGAATATGTTGGATTACATGCTTTTGCAAATCTATATGTTTAGTATCACATGGTGGCTGCAACTCAAGATTTTGCATGTCCCTCCTGATTTCCTCTACAGACTTGTGCTGTAACTTGATGGTCATAGGATGAGTGTATTGTAATTCCTCAAAGGTAGATCTCTGCACTTCTCTTTCTAGTTCATTCTGTATAAATGAGCACAAGGCCATCAAATGCACATCTCCAACAATCAAGTTGATATTTAAATGACTCATCTTAGGAAATAAAAGGCCACACAAATAAAACTTAGCTAGGAGGTTCTTGAAATCTTTCTAAGAATGGTTGTAGATCCTATTGAAGAATCTTGAATCATCAACCCTAATTGTATGAGACCAAATGAGCATATCCAACTTAAATAGATACCATTTATCTCTAATCCATAAGGCATACACTCAAGGAGGATCCCTGCCTTCAAGCATCTCTTTGACCACCTTTCCAATTTCAATAAATATTTTCTAGATGTTCTTGTATTGCTTGGCTTCTCGATCCTTTTTTTCTATTTGGGTCTGAGTGGAGATTTTGTATCCCTCATATTCAACATTTATCTTGGATAATTTTTCTTCAAACTCCTCTTTCTATTCATTGAGCTTTTTCTCATGTTCTGCCATTATTATATATTCCTTTTTATATTTGGACATTTCCTCTTACAACTGTTTACATTTTTCCTAAAGAGGTTTCATTTGGTCCATTTCTTTTTTATACTCTTCCATGTTTCTTGTTAGTTTTTCCTTTGCTTGATTAGTAGTTACAATCTTTTGCTTGGATTCCTCAATCTACTTCATAAAATTTAGGTGCTCAGTTGTCTCTTTTGCCTCTTTCTTGGATTTGATTTCCTCCCTCAACTGCTATAATTCAATCTTCAGCTTCTCATTCTCCATTGCCTTCTTTTCGAAGGAAATATTTAATTCCATGTTTACAGTCTTAAGTTCTTCCAATTCTATAAAATCCTCTTCATATGGGCTATAGATGTTGGTTTTCCCTGCACTTTTTTTGATTTGGGGCTTTTTCTTTGAATAATTCTTCTTTCAATGAAGAACGAAAATCCTAAAGGGCCAAGACATCTTCCTTTCTAACTTTAATAGAGGGACTACTTTCCTTGTTACTTTGTGGTGCATTGAAGAGCCCAAAAGTTTGCAAACCAAAACCAGATGGAATCTTTGTTCTTCCTCTTGATCATTCAACATTTATGCTATGTATTCCTTAGGGGAACTCATTCTGGTCAGGTTATCTTTTCCATAGCCACTAGACCCTAAGGTCTCTTCCTGAACTAGAGTATCCTCATTCATCTCCTCTTCTTCTGGCTCAATTTCTTCTTCAGGTTCTTCTTCAAGTTCATATTCATCATCCAAGTGGATAGGGCTATCAAATTTCAATGGTTTCTTCTTCTTGCTAGCAAACAATTGATTAGACTTCCTTACCCTTTTCTTGGCTTTTTGTTTTTACTTTCTTTTCTTTTTCCCTTGCTAGAGATCTCAAAACATGATTTTAATTCAGATTCTAACTCTTCCTCATTGAACCCTGAGGATTCTATGTAGTTTTATGATTCGTCATCATCCAAGGGTTTCTTGGAGGAAGAATACCCTAATTTATCTCTTTTCACCTTCTTGAATTTGGATACAGAAAGACCTAGGCTATTTTTCACAAATTGATCCTAAGGGACATTTGGGTAATTTAGTTTTAGAGAGTGTTATATGATTAATGTTATCAACCCATGGTGAGCCAAACTATTAATTAGACCTCCTTATCTCCATAATGAAATCGAACATATGAATTGAATATTCTTATTATCAAATGAGCTGAAGAGTTAATAGGTTCCTTCACAATTCATAAAGATAAAGCATATTATGAAGAATCATATATGGAAGGCCTGGCAATTTGAGTCTCATAGTACCAATACTCAAAGGTTGGATACAAGATCTATCAGAAAAGTATATTGCACCATCAATGTTGGTATACATCTCCTTAAAGAATTCCCATCAAAATGACATGTAACATGTTGCACAAATATCAAGCAACCATGCATCCTCCCAAGATGCAAATGAAGAATTACACAAATTTTCAATTTAAGGACATTGCATGGATGGAGCGACTCATGTAGAATGACATATTTACTAGCTTTTTATATCTTAAATGAGATAAAAGCTTCAAATGGTGAGAAAATATGTATTGATCCCAACCTTCACTAGTGAAGTATGAAATTAGGTAATATGCCACTTCTCCCCATGGCTCTGATAATGAGGTGCAAATGATGACCTGGTTCTTGATTTCTAGCTCTTTATCTCCAAGTCTCATGAACATCTCCTTGCATTTCTTCATATTGGTCTTGAACCATTTTTCCTCGATTTGTGGTAACCCTATGACTTCTACTATCATATCTTCATTGAAATGCACTATCATTCCTTTCATAAATGAATGGTGGGTCTCACAATTCTTGGCAAATTCCTCTACAATATCTTAATTATACCCATGAATTTTATTCATAAAGGTCATCCATCTTGCTTGTGAATTCCTTGATAGTGAATTCTAAAATCAAAATCCTAGCTATAGTTTTTGGTTCATTGCATATGAATTTTGATGGCATTAAAATAGTCTTCAAGAGTTCTCTAGAACTCTCTACTAGGAAACTTTTACAATTTGCTATTCAGACCCTTTCTGTAGTTATTTTCTGACACTGACTAACTACATGTATTACATGCATGAAATGAGATATCCATCACCTCGATAGGTATTAGGACTGGTAAAGCATTGGGCTTCGTACTCCCCCTAGTTGAAGGTGTTTCCATCTATCCATAGATGGTTGATACTCAATGATGGTGATGGATTAGGGACATGTGTTCAGTGTGATGTGGGTGGATGAGGAATGTGATTTTGTAATTATTTTACAAGGTGATGGGAAAATCATGTCTTGATTAGCTTTTAGGCACATGAATAAAAGAGTATATAGTTAAATATTGACATCTAAACATATGAAAATTAATAAAATAAACTTGATGGTCACTAATTAAATGGAAAAGTGGTGTATGAGGAAAAATATGCATGATGTGGAGTTGTGTTGACTCCAAGTTTGATGATGTCATGATGATTAGGCATCTTCCAAGATGACGTGTTGTATTGATGACTAGGCACCCTCTTGTAGCTCTTGTTAGCTCTTTATTTTTCCTATAATAAAACAAAATTTAGTACATATCTCTAATCTCTCTTTGCATTTGTTTGAATTAGGTGTACAAATGGTAGAGATCAGGGTTTTAGTTGTATGTTGTTGCTCGTGCTCAGGTCTAGCATTGACTAGTGGTAGAACAAATCATATTAGTTTGAATATTTGATGTGAACTATTCCTTGGATATTGGCTTTCTATAAAGTTTCATCCTATGCCCGTTTACCATTAAGGGGTATCTTTCTTTATCTATTGTTCTGAGTTTAACTACCCCATATCCATATATTGTATCTACTTCATAGGGTCCCATCCACCTATTTTGTAACTTGCCTTTAAATTCCATAAATACTGAATCAAATAACAATGCCCAATTTCCTAGTTGGAAACTCTTGTCTTGAATGATTTTTTCATGCCAAAGTTTTCTCTAATTTTGGATAACTTTTGTATGCTGTAATGCTTGGAGTCTACATTCATCTAAGGCATTCCTAGCTCAACAAATTTTCTTAGTATTTTTATCTCAAATTCAATAGGAAATAATGCCTTTTTACCATAGAAAAGCTCAAATGGGGTAAATATTAGAGTTATTTTCCAAGTTATCATGTAAGCCCACACAGATTTTGGTAACCTGTTAGCCCAATCCTTTCTATGAATGGCCACTATCTTTGTAAGTATATTCTCTAATTCTTTGTTTGTGAATTCTACTTGGCCATTTTCTTGTGGATGATATGGTGTGGACTTTCTATTCCTTATTTCATAATTAATTCTTCAATTACTAGAGATGTAAACTAAGTACCTTGGTTAGTAATAATTTCTCTTAGCACTCCATACCTGGTGAAGATCTCTTCATAGAGGAAACTAGCGATGTTCTCCTTCTTGGCATTCCTTAGTGGTCTCACTTCCACCCATTTAGTCACATAGTCTATACAAACTAGGATATATTCATTTTGATTTGATGGGGGTTAATAGGCCCTATGAAGTCCATACCCCATTTATCAAAGGGTTCAAATGATAATTATGGCTGAAATGGCATTTCAATTGACTTGGTTGGTTTTTCTCCCCTTTGACACAGATCACAGTGTTTTATATATTTTAATGCATCCTTGAAGATAGAAAGCCAATAGTATCCATTGTGTAATACCTTGAGTGTTTTTCTTTTGGATGCAAAATGATCACCATAGGGTTCACCATGGCTTGACCTTAGAATTTCATACACTTCATCTTCTCTTACACACCTACGTAGTATATTGTCAATTCTTATTTTGAAAAGATAACCCCCTATCCAACTGAATGATCAGCTTTGGCTTATAATTCAGGATTTCTCATTTGAATTGATGTGTTGAGGGAATTTCCATATGATCAGTTAGTTTGCAATATCATTAAACCAAAGTGTCTGGTTTGTGATAGCAAACAATTGCTCATATGGAAAATAATCATTAACAAATCCTTCTTTAATTTGGTGTGGCACTCTAGATAGAAAGTCAGCAACAACATTATGTTTACTTGGTTTTTCAACTATTTGTACATCAAATTCCTCTAGGAGGAGAAGAAATTTGATTATTCTTCCATTATGTATAGACTTATTCATCAAGTATCAAATGGTTGAATGGTCTCTATGTACAATCACTGGTACCTTGTAATATAATGCCTAAACTTATTTATGGCATGCATGACTACTGAGAATTCCTTTTCTATCATTGTATAGTTTAGCTCTGCTCCTTTGATACATTTGCTGATGTAGTATATAGCATGATAGTGCTTATCTTCCTTTTGGCCCAATACTGCTCCCAAGGCTGTGTCCGATCCATCTGTGTATATATGAAATGGAAGTTCCCAATTTGGTCCTTATAGAATTAGTGTTGTTATCAGGCTTTTTTTAATGACTCAAATGCCTTTTGATATGTAGGATTCCACTTAAACTCATTTTATTTTATTATCAAATCAAGTAAAGGTACTATTATTTTGTTGAAGTCCTTCACAAATATCCTATCGTATCCAACATGACCTAAAAACCTTCTCACATCCTTTACTTTTTTTGGTGCTGGGAGGTTCTAAATTACCTCAATCTTCTTTTGATCTACCTTAAGGCCTTTTGGTGACACATGATGTCCCAAAACTATACCTTTTTTCATCATGATATGGTATTTCTCATTGCTAAGTGAAAGATGGGTATCTCTGCATCTTTGCAAGACTTTTTATAGATTTTGTAGTGCTTCCTCAAATGTTTCACCTATTGTAGTATATTCGTGAGTATTCCCTCTTGTCATGCAGGTGACCCGGGTTCATTCCACGATAATTATGTCAACATGATGATGCATTTATATATAGTGTCAATCCAAGAAGGGAGCTTATGAAGGGTTATGCATTATATATGCACAATAGAGTTATCTTGGAGGGATAACTACTACCTTGTCTCTATTCTCAAAGCATGCATGTGGGGTTTCTTATATTCTTAAGAGAGGTTGTAAACAGGAAGGGTACTGAATCAAAATAACATTAAAATAAGAATTTAATATTAACAATAAATCCTAGTGATAACAAAAAATAATGGTTACATGAAATACAAATAATGTTAATAAGAAAATTGAAACGCATCACACTAATGATTTTATGAACCTATGAAGGAAAAGAACTTCTAGCAGTTTACTTTTAATGAAATAAACACTACCACTCATTCATCTATCAAGCATATTAACCTATCAATAGAACTACTAAAGCTAGAAATGGAATGAATCTATAAATTGCCTGAATCATTCACTTTTAACAATAAATAGGGGGCCCTTCCTATCTAAATGTAAAGGAATGAATTAGATTTTATAGATCAGTACTTAACATAAAGCTCAACATAAAATAGAAAATATGAATAGTACCATATATTTCAAATGAACGGAGTCTTCATAGTTCAGCCAAATCTAGAACTTGCATAGAAAATCTAACTCCCTATCATTTCTACTATCCAAAAATATATACATCTAATTACAACTACTCCCCTAAATCTTGGCACTGCATCAAATACAAAAATTAAAGCACAAAACATGTTCTTAATGCTAAATGCAAAACATGGGATAGTAGTCTATTAGTCTTGAACTAACTCAAGTGCTATAATTCTCGAAATCTAGTTTGGCAATGGTCAAGTATCATATAGATACGCAAGTAACATCTTTGTTGCATCACTAAGCCTTCAATCATGTTTTCTTCCATTATTCATCTTCAATCAACAATGGCTACAAAATGTACTAGCATAAAATGCTTCCTACTAGCCAATCTCTAGCACAGGAACCTATTTTCAAAGCTTCAAGACACATTGATGGGTTAATTTATCAAGGACGTAGTCTAGATACTAATATCTAACTTAATACTTCATTATTCACTTGAAATTTATGGAAATGGGATGAAAGGTGATCTAAAGAGAGAAATAAGATGGTACCAAAGTATTCAAAACACAGGTAAATTTAGGACCATCAATAACAAGCATTTATAATTTTAAAATAGTAAGGTTTCTCAATTATCAAGATTAATCAAATGAGAGTGTATACAATCTCACTCAATATGTGCTAATACGCTAAATCCTTCACTCACTATCACCACACCAAGTATAGTCATCATCACCATGCCTATAGTCATCGATATCTCTCTCATAATCATCGACATCCATGGTGGTAATTTTCCACCTCTCCGGTTGACCCTATTTCTCACCCTATGGCTAACCCTCCTCACCCTACAAAGAATAATTAAATAAGTATTAGTAAACAACCTAAAACTAAATTTTTTATGTACCAATATCAAATAATATAATTAATTAAAAAGCATGTAAAATATTACTTATAATCTTGGTCACTATCTTCAATTCTAATGCTTGAAAACCATTTTTAAGGGACTATTTCACTTCATCCTTTGAAGGATACCTACCATATTTTTCATAATGCAAAAATACTTATTTAACTAAATAATTATTTTAATATACAAGTATTTACTTTAAAATATGAAATAAATAATTAAATATACTTACAATTCTTGATTCAATCCCTATTTTTCTTGATTTGCTTGACTTATGTGTATATCCCATGGATGACGTGCTATATTGATCATGCATAGATTTTTCATATCATGATGGTTGATCTATAGATTATTTATGTGCTTCCTCCTCCAATTTCTTCAACAAGCTCTTCAACACATTTTTATCAATATCAGTAGGCCTACTTCCTTTACACTTATTATTAGGAAGGTTTTTGGTTAAATGCCCAATCTACACTCCATCCTTCACCAAATTCCTTTTTAACGATATCCATCACTCTTTCTTTTCTTGTAAAATACACAAATGTTTAGAAAATAAGGTAAAAAATTATGTAAAAAGTACTATTAATAATAATTTATAAAAAATCATATATACTTGTAGCACTTTGTTTTCTCCATTCATGATCTAATGTGAGATCGAACTGATGGAAAGTGTATTTTATGAGAGTATCATAAAAAAATATCCTGAAGAAAATGTGATAATATTAGTAAATTAATGTATTCTAAAATAAATATATAGCTTTAAAATCAATTCTTACTATTTTGATCTTTAATAACTACACCCTTTTCATCCACTCTAATTTCAATATCATTATTTCACTTGCATGCCATAACCCTAACCTGTTGATTGATTATCGACTCTAGATATGCAATTATAATTCTTACATTATCATTATTGAACATAACATTTAATAACTAAAAGGTAATTTCAATTAGTTTTTTAAAAATTAACAAGTCAATAAATTTTACCATCCTTTGGTGATGAGCCCACTAATGATGATGCAACAATGCCAACAATAAGCCTAGAAGGCCTAGTACTTGAAGTCCCAATGCTATTTATCTATTAATTTCTCCTTCTAATTCACAACTATCCATCCATTGTGTTTCCATTTTAAAGAATTTGGCCACCACCTTAATTTATAAACAAGATAAAAAAAATAAACTTAGTTTTTCATTTGAAATGAATATTATTAAGTAAAATATGAACAAGTCATATTCATAGAATTATACTTACTAAACTCTCCTTGCTTGGTGTTGCTTTTGGAGGTTTTACCTTCTTTCAACTTCTTTTATCTCCATCGTCAACCATGATAATCACTAAATAAAGATATAACAAAAAATATTATTAGTATAAAAAATTTAAAATTTATATTAAAATTATGATTAATTTTTATTTATTAAACTCAAATGTAAAACTTTAAAATCTTACAAAATATTAAT
>Ga0115854_10336_pt1 | contig 11068 bp, 7 predicted proteins | sample InSIn2SAF170_FD_83868 | JGI IMG/M metagenome (GOLD analysis project Ga0115854, IMG submission 83868)
CCAGGGACCGATCATCGGGGTATGACGAGATAGACCTCGAGATCCTGGCTGCCACAGTCGACGTATTGCCCGACGGTATTGCAGGAAAAGTGTCGTGATTTTCCTGTTCTTGGATCCTGCGCGTCAATGGCGAAGCTTGCCGGATGGTTTGCTGGCACAGACCGCACCACTTCCAATGCCAGAGGACAGGTGGTGCGAGGGTTTGCGATCCAGGCCCCTTGTCCACACTCCACCGCCCCGCTAGGAAGCTGGATCTGTATGGGAGAACTCATCGTTGTCACCGTGGCATGAGCCGTCACAGTTCGCGTTGGCCTGACCTCTGGCGTAGAGGTAGAGATTGGTGCCTGGGTTGGTTGAGGAGCGGCATCCGAATGAGATCCGGGCATCCCCTTGACGTAGAAGAACACCCCGGCTCCAACCAGTACCAGCACAGCTAACAGAGCAATAACCCACCCACTGCCGCGCTGTTGTGTAGCGACAGATGTCGCCGACGGTGCCGACCGTACCGGTTGTGGCCTGGGCATAGGTTGTGGAGTGGGTCGGACAGGCCGGGACCGTGGACTGACGAGTCGTACCGGTTGCTCACCGTTGCGCCACGAACGCAGCTCAGAGGCCAGCACTTCAGCACTGTCGGGACGCTGAGAAGGATCGGGAGCCAGGCACGTCAGTATGGTGTTCCACAGCCGTGGATCGACGCCGGGGATGGCTGGTGGAGGCTGATTGCGGAGAAGATTTCCGGCTGAATTAGCCTGAAACGGCATGTGGCCAGCGAGTATCTCGTAGAAGGTCACACCAAATGAGTACAGATCGTTGGCGGCCGTCGGCGTCCAACCAGCTGCAACTTCAGGAGCCTGGTAATAAGGGGTACCAACGACTTCGCGCGGGCCATGAAAGGCGACCACTTCGGAGACGCCGAAATCGGTAATCCGCGCCCCGCTGACATTCTCAGGATCCTCAATGAGGATATTCGCTGGTTTGATGTCGAGATGCCGAATACCGACGCGGTGAATTGCGGCGAGAGCCTGGCAAACCTCGATTCCCAGGGAGACCGCCGTGCCCTGGTCCAGGCGATGATCCGGAAGGGATTTCAGGACTTGCGCGAGATCCGGGCCGTCAACCAATTCCATGACGATGGCAAACGTTGAGGACTCGACGACCATGTCAGTGACCCGGACGACGGCGTCATCGTCGACGGACATGAAGATGTCACGCTCATCGATGAAGCGTCGGGTTGCGCCCTTATCCGTCGTCAGGGTTGGGTTGAGAATCTTGATGGCACAGGGGGATCCGTCGCTGAGGTCATGGCCGCGCCACACCGTGCCCATGGAACCGCGTCCAAGCACATCGTCGAGAACGTAGTGGCTACCGACGCGCTTCGTCGTCGATTCGCCCATGACGCCCTCGTCGGAGATGATTTACCCCCGCAATGACCGGATTCGACCGTACTTACTGTAGCGGCTGGAGTTGGGGATCTAGTCGGCTGGCAGGTCGGTCTCGAGGTCGTCATGGTGGGAGCGGCGCCGAACGATTGCCCACACGATCCCCAACACGACGAACCAGATGGGAGTAGCAAGCAAGGCTTGAAGTGTGTCGTCAGCTCCAGTGAGAAGGACAATGACAAAGACGAAGAAAGCGAGTACGACCCACGGCATGAAACTGGCGCCGGGCATCGGATAGATCGACTTGGCATGAGCTTGAGGGTTGCGTCGTACGTGGACGATATGGCTGATGAGGATCATGCTCCATACGAAGATGAACAGCACCGCCGACACCGTCGTAACGAGTGTGAATGCTCCCATGACCGAGTCTTTCGCGGCGAGGATGAGGGCCGATCCGATGAGGATGATGGTGCAGAACAGTCCCCAGCCGGGGACACCGTGGCGGGATAGCTTGCCGAACGCGCGGGGCGCCATGCCCTTGTGGGCCAGGCCGTAAAGCATGCGAGACGTTGAGTAGACACCTGAGTTGGCGCTCGAGGCCGCTGAGGTGAGGACGACGAAGTTCATGATGCCAGCGGCTGCGGTAAATCCAATGAGCCCGAACATTTGCACGAAGGGGGAGGAATCGGTCTGGATGAGATTCCATGGGGTAACGCACATCATGGCGAGTAGAGCTGCCACATAGAACACGAGAACACGGACCGGCACAGCGTTGATGGCCTTAGGCATCGTCTTTGGGGGATCGGCGGTCTCAGCAGAGGTGGTGCCGACCAGCTCAATACCGACGTAGGCAAAGACTGCGATCTGGAAGCCGCCGAAGAATCTGCTCCAGCCGCGTGGAGCGAAGCCACCGTAGGACCACAGATTCGACACCGACGCCTTGTATCCGCTGGCTGAGGTAAATCCCATGACGATGAGCACAATTGCCACCGCAATGAGGGTGAGGATCGCGACGATCTTGATGAGGGCAAACCAGAACTCCAGCTCGCCGAAAAGTTTGACCGTTAAGAGGTTGAGGGCGAGGAGCAGGAGAAGCGTCGTCGCGGTGAGGATGAAGGCCCAAGCGCGGTCGTGAGTCCAGAAACTCCAATATGAGGTGATGGCGATGACGTCGGCCATGCCTGTGACGACCCAGCACAACCAATACGTCCATCCCAGAAAGAATCCTGCCCATGGGCCGAGGAGGTCAGCGGCAAAATCCTGAAAAGACTTCCATTGCAGGTTGTGCAGCAACAACTCGCCCATGGCACGCATGACGAAGAAGAGCATTGCGCCGATAACGAGGTAGGCCACCACGATGCTCGGACCGGCGGTGCGGATGGACTTGCCGGAGCCCATAAACAGGCCGGTACCGATGGCACCACCAATGGCAATGAGCTGGATGTGCCTATTGCTGAGGCTTCGCCGGAGGCGCTGCTTCTCAGCGGCGGAATGCTGATTCTCCACGGTCATGGGGAGCATTGTGTCCCGCTGAACGGGTTGAGAATAGCCAACAATCTCATATTCCACATCGTGGACACCCTCTGGTCATTTTTGGACAATGCAGGCTACAGCGTCGTGCCACGAGGAGACGATGACTGTGGCACGTGCCCTCACTGACGTCAAGGTCGTGGGTGAGGCCGGGCGAGCGCAGATGAGGGTTGAGGGATTGTTCATGACCGTGTGAACAAAACCGACCCGGTACTTAAACGGAGGCGAACTGGAACTGTTGCAGGAGTACTTGACCCGCTCGAAGGGGTCAAGGGGGGAGTCGTCTCCCCCCTTCTCAAAAACTGGGGTGGCTAACGGGACTTGAACCCGCGACCCCCTGGACCACAACCAGCAGTATCCGCAGCAAAGCGATTATCAGAACGCCCAGTACCCACAAGACTGGAATCAGTACCCCCAGAGCGGCGATGCTTGGGGAAGCGAGAGTACTACCCCCGGATGGGGCCAGCCAGCAGGCCAGTATCCCCAGCAAGGCTGGGACGGACAAAACCCCCAGCAGGGGTGGGACCCCACCCAGTATCCACAACAAGAGTGGCAAACCGGTCAGAACCCGCAAGGATGGGATAGCCACCAGGGCTGGGACCCTAACCTTCAGGGCTGGGACGGCCAGCCCGGAGCACAGATCGATGACGCCCAAGGCACTCCGGCGGCTGCTATCGACCAGGGTGACGTCGATAATCTCCAAAACGACCTACCCTATTACTTCGACAGCAATGGTGAACGTGGGCCTGGCTGGTACGGCCCATCTGGAGCGTTCTTCCCTGCCACGCAGGCATATGAGCCTGACGCACAGCCAGATCTCAGCTACATGGTTGAGGGAGCACCCGCAGGTACAACCGGCACCAACCATGAGCACATCAGCGAACCGGTCGGCGGGATCCCATTCAGCGATGCTCCCCAACCTACACGCAAAAGCCAATACTGGATTATTGCCGTTGCAGCAATTCTCGTCGTTGCCGTCGGCGCCGGAATATTCTTCTATCTGAGGTCCAAGTCAGGGGCAAGGAAAGCTGTTCCTGAAACAGCACCGAAGCCGGCCGCCTCGGCCTCAAAGTCCCCTACCCCCGAGGTCACGGTCACCTCGACATCGACAGCCACTGCCGGCGCTACAAGTGTCGCTCCTGCCTCCGCCACACCGATGCCGAGCGTTCCCAACGATGCCTCGACTACCCCGTCTCCTGACCTCGTCCGTCAGCTATTTAATGCCCCGGACGCGCAAATGCAGTGGGTCAGCCTGGCTGCCGATGGACAAAACGCTGCTGTTGCCTATGCGTCTACATTTAATATTAACGGTAAATCCGCCGGCCCCAATGGCGGGCACCTGGTAATGAGGAAAAATGGAAGTCATTGGGAGCCTCTCTCCCAGGGCGGTGTCATTGTCGATGATAATGACTGCGATGCAATGCTCAAGACCCTGGGAGATAAGGCAGCTGTTGCAGCCAGCCAGGTCATGAACAATAAACAGTGCGATGCCGCCATCGTGTACGACTTGGCTAAGGCGAGCCCCATCCGTCTTGGCGAAATGGCAGGTGTTGGACCTCTTAACTTAGACAAGAGCACCTCCGAACTTGCCAGTACAATCCACGTTATTCCGGACGGTGTCGGTGACGGTTGCACGCGAAACCCAACGGCATATAGCCGATACGGCGATCTCCTCGGTGGTGTCTGGACCCAGGGCGGTAAGGCACAAGCATACCTCTTTACCGGGGGCAACAACGCTACCTCAAATGGAGCACGCATTGGAATTGCAGAGGCACAACTGCGGTCCGACTATTCTAAACTCAAACTGACCGACGTCAGCACGGAGTTCTCGGGAATCAAGCTGGGATTTCAGAAGGCCCTCGCATATTCGTACCACGGCAAAGAAATCGATTACCTCATTGACGGTGGCAAGGTTGTCGCCTACATGATTAGGAATTCTGACTTCAGCCCAACATGGTGTTGATAACCAGATTCAAGCAATGACGTGGCGTCCTGCTGAGAGGAGGCCACGTCATTGCTTATGAGATCCCATGAGCTCTGCAGGCATCACAACATACATGCGTCACAGACAAGATCACGAACTCAGTGTTGATGTTGTTGTGGTTAGCTGGCCCTGGTGCATGGTCGGTCCACATACTTCGATTGTGATGGCTTCTGGTCGTGTTTGGCTAGTGTTGTAGTGATAGCACACGCTAGGCAGGTACTATTAGCGAGTGTTAGGACATGCTAGCCATGCCTCCCACGTGGCATGGCTACACATGGATCAATGGTGTAGTACCAGGCCACTCGTATTCCCCTACACCCGGGCCAATAATGCGACCTATAGTCTGTGACTGTCTGGCTGGGGCCTAGGGATATGCGTGGGTATGCGTGTGTGGGTGTATCACCCTCCAGCCAGGCTGGCTGGGGGTGATACACCCACACACATTCCTTCCCCCAAAAAAAGGGGGGAAAAAGTATAAGGTATTCCGGCAGCGTCTTACTCTCCCACACGATCCCTCGTGCAGTACCATCAGCGTTGGAAGGCTTAACGACCGGGTTCGGAATGGGACCGGGTGTTTCCCTTCCACTATGGCCACCGGAAAACCTGAAAACCATACAGTAGAACATATATAATAAACGGCGCAACCCGTGAAGGGGCTGGGAGCCGTATAGTGGATACGAGTCACGCGTACACACGCGTATGGTGTTAATGAAAGTCCTCGGTCTATTAGTACCAGTCAGCTCCACACCTTACGATGCGTCCACGTCTGGCCTATCAACCCGATCATCTCTCGGGGACCTTACCAGGATCACCTGTGGGAACCCTTATCTTGAAGCGTGCTTCCCGCTTAGATGCTTTCAGCGGTTATCACAACCCGACGTAGCCAACCAGCCATGCTCTTGGCAGAACAACTGGCACACCAGAGGTCAGTCCGTCTCGGTCCTCTCGTACTAAAGACAGCCCTTCTCAAGATTCCTCCGCGCGCAGCGGATAGGGACCGAACTGTCTCACGACGTTCTGAACCCAGCTCGCGTGCCGCTTTAATGGGCGAACAGCCCAACCCTTGGGACCGACTCCAGCCCCAGGATGCGACGAGCCGACATCGAGGTGCCAAACCATGCCGTCGCTATGAGCGCTCGGGCAAGATCAGCCTGTTATCCCCGGGGTACCTTTTATCCGTTGAGTGACGGCGCATCCACAAGCCACCGTCAGATCACTAGTCCCGACTTTCGTCCCTGCTCGACCTGTCAGTCTCACAGTCAAGCCCCCTTGTGCACTTACACTCACCACCTGATTACCAACCAGGATGAGGGAACCTTTGGGCGCCTCCGTTACCCTTTAGGAGGCGACCGCCCCAGTCAAACTACCCATCAGGCACTGTCCTTGAACCGGATCACGGTCCACAGTGAGATAACCAGAACAATCAGAGTGGTATTTCACCAACGACTCCACCACCACTAGCGTGGCCGCATCAACGTCTCCCACCTATCCTACACAAACCGTCCCAATCACCAATACCAAACTATAGTAAAGGTCCCGGGGTCTTTCCGTCCTGCTGCGCGTAACGAGCATCTTTACTCGTAATGCAATTTCACCGAGTTCATGGTGGAGACAGTAGGGAAATCGTTACTCCATTCGTGCAGGTCGGAACTTACCCGACAAGGAATTTCGCTACCTTAGGATGGTTATAGTTACCACCGCCGTTTACTGGGGCTTAAGTTCACCGCTACGCATCACACTCACAGTTCCCCTTAACCTTCCAGCACCGGGCAGGAGTCAGTCCGTATACATCGTCTTACGACTTCGCACGGACCTGTGTTTTTGGTAAACAGTCGTTTCCCCCTGGACTCTGCGCCCCTCACCGCCACCACACCGCACGGGTGCACGACAGCTCAGGTCCCCCTTATCCCAAAGTTACGGGGGCATTTTGCCGAGTTCCTTCACCACGATTCACTCGATCGCCTCGGTATACTCTACCTATCCACCAGTGTCGGTTTAGGGTACGGGCGGACCCGCCACCTCGCTCACGAAGCTTTTCTCGACAGTACAGGATCACTCACTCACCCACAACCGTGGGCTCCCCATCATGCCTCAACCTTCACGCCCAGCGGATTTACCTACCAGACAGTCCACACACTTAGCCCCGGACAACCATCACCGGGGATGAGCTACCTCACTGCGTCCCTCCGCAGCTTGCCTACTACATGATCGGTTCACACACTCACCCACCCCAGAAGCATCAAAAACACTCCCAAGACAAGCTCACATGCTTAGCATCACACACCTCGACACGGACGGTGACAAGCCGGTACCAGAATATCAACTGGTTACCCATCGACTACGCCTGTCGGCCTCGCCTTAGGACCCGACTCACCCAGGGCAGACAAACTTGACCCTGGAACCCTTGGATAATCGGCGGACGGGATTCCCACCCGTCACACGCTACTCATGCCTGCATTCTCACTCGCATCAACTCCACCACACAGTCACCCGGCAGCTTCACCACTGACACGACGCTCCCCTACCCAACCACACAGGTTGCCACAGCTTCGGCGGATAACTTAAGCCCCGCTACATTATCGGCGCGGAATCACTTGACCAGTGAGCTATTACGCACTCTTTCAAGGATGGCTGCTTCCAAGCCAACCTCCTGGTTGTCTACGCAACTCCACATCCTTTCCCACTGAGTCACCACTTAGGGGCCTTAGCTGATGATCTGGGCTGTTTCCCTCTCGACGACGAAGCTTATCCCCCGCCGTCTCACTGCCACGCTACACTTGCCAGCATTCGGAGTTTGGCTGATTTCGGTAAGCCGATAAGCCCCCTAGACCATCCAGTGCTCTACCTCCAACAAGAACCACGCAACGCTGCACCTAAATGCATTTCGGGGAGAACCAGCTATCACGGTGTTTGATTGGCCTTTCACCCCTATCCACAACTCATCCCCTCCATTTTCAACTGAAGTGGGTTCGGACCTCCACGACGTCTTACCGACGCTTCATCCTGGCCATGGATAGATCACACCGCTTCGGGTCTAGAACACGCGACTCACGCCCTTATCGGACTCGCTTTCGCTACGACTCCCCCACCACGGGTTAACCTCGCCACGCATCACTAACTCGCAGGCTCATTCTTCAAAAGGCACGCCATCACCACACAGGCTCTGACGGCTTGCATGCGACCGGTTTCAGGAACTCTTTCACTCCCCTCCCGGGGTACTTTTCACCCTTCCCTCACGGTACTCATCCACTATCGGTCACCAAGGAGTATTTAGGCTTGACGGGTGGTCCCGCCAGATTCACGCGAAATTCCACGAGTCCCACGCTACTCGGGGCAACCCCACACCAGTGCCACGCTTACAGTTACAGGACTCTCACCCACTCCGGTACGCCTTCCCAGACGCTTCACCTTCACGCAACATTTCTCACTGGCCAATCCTGCGGCAGCAGAACCACAAGGCCCCCACAACCCCGCACATGCAACACCTGCCGGCTTGAACACACACACGGTTTAGCCTCCTCCGCTTTCGCTCGCCACTACTCACGGAATCACACTTGTTTTCTCTTCCTACGGGTACTAAGATGTTTCACTTCCCCGCGTTACCACCCACACCCCTATACATTCAGGGCAGGGCCACCGGACACTACTCCGGACATTCCAGGTTTCCCCATTCGGACACCCCCGGATCACAGCTCGCTCACCAACTCCCCAGGGCTTATCGCAGGTCACAACGTCCTTCATCGGCTCTTGGTGCCAAGGCATCCACCGATCGCACTACACAACTTTGCACAACACCACGTCGCACAAACACATACAACAATAAAGATACTCGCATCCACTATACAGTTCTCAACCACCACACGAACACCACACCACGCACACACGCACGCAACACAGCACCGCACAGGCCACCACACATGTGATACCCCACAACCCAACAGCATGCCCCCAACCCCACCCATCACAGGCAGGACGCCAACATTCCACTCACAAAAACTCCTTAGAAAGGAGGTGATCCAGCCGCACCTTCCGGTACGGCTACCTTGTTACGACTTAGTCCTAATCACCAGTCCCACCTTCGACGGCTCCCCCACAACGGTTAGGCCACCGGCTTCGGGTGTTACCAACTTTCATGACTTGACGGGCGGTGTGTACAAGCCCCGGGAACGTATTCACCGCAGCGTTGCTGATCTGCGATTACTAGCGACTCCGACTTCATGAGGTCGAGTTGCAGACCCCAATCCGAACTGAGACCGGCTTTCCGAGATTCGCTCACCCTCACAGGCTCGCCACTCTCTGTACCAGCCATTGTAGCATGCGTGAAGCCCTGGACATAAGGGGCATGATGACTTGACGTCATCCCCACCTTCCTCCGAGTTGACCCCGGCGGTCTCCACTGAGTCCCCACCATAACGTGCTGGCAACAGTGAACAAGGGTTGCGCTCGTTGCGGGACTTAACCCAACATCTCACGACACGAGCTGACGACAGCCATGCACCACCTGTGAACCGACCCCAAAAGAGGCACACCCATCTCTGAGCACTCCCGATCCATGTCAAACCCAGGTAAGGTTCTACGCGTTGCATCGAATTAATCCGCATGCTCCGCCGCTTGTGCGGGGCCCCGTCAATTCCTTTGAGTTTTAGCCTTGCGGCCGTACTCCCCAGGCGGGGTACTTAAAGCGTTAGCTACGGCGCGGAACCCGTGGAATGGACCCCACACCTAGTACCCACCGTTTACAGCGTGGACTACCAGGGTATCTAAGCCTGTTCGCTCCCCACGCTTTCGCTCCTCAGCGTCAGGAAAGGCCCAGAGAACCGCCTTCGCCACTGGTGTTCCTCCTGATATCTGCGCATTCCACCGCTCCACCAGGAATTCCATTCTCCCCTACCTTCCTCAAGTCAACCCGTATCGAAAGCACGCTCAGGGTTAAGCCCCAAGATTACACTTCCGACGCGATCAACCACCTACGAGCCCTTTACGCCCAATAAATCCGGACAACGCTCGCACCCTACGTATCACCGCGGCTGCTGGCACGTAGTTAGCCGGTGCTTCTTTACCCATTACCGTCACTCACGCTTCGTCACAGGCGAAAGCGGTTTACAACCCGAAGGCCGTCATCCCGCACGCGGCGTTGCTGCATCAGGCTTCCGCCCATTGTGCAATATTCCCCACTGCTGCCTCCCGTAGGAGTCTGGGCCGTATCTCAGTCCCAATGTGGCCGGTCACCCTCTCAGGCCGGCTACCCGTCAAAGCCTTGGTAAGCCACTACCCCACCAACAAGCTGATAAGCCGCGAGTCCATCCCCAACCGCCGAAACTTTCCAACCCCCACCATGCAGCAGGAGCTCCTATCCGGTATTAGCCCCAGTTTCCTGAAGTTATCCCAAAGTCAAGGGCAGGTTACTCACGTGTTACTCACCCGTTCGCCACTCGAGCACCCCACAAAAGCAGGGCCTTTCCGTTCGACTTGCATGTGTTAAGCACGCCGCCAGCGTTCGTCCTGAGCCAGGATCAAACTCTCCAATGAAAAAATATCACCCACCCACACACGCACACACAGCACACACACAGGCAACAGTGACACCACGAAGAATCCAATACACTAACCCCAAACACTAACCAAAAAAATATTCAGTCACATGTCCAGAATCACAAAGGAATCATAAACAAATCCGACACATCCACAACAAACAGATGCATCAAAAACTATTGACTATCAAAGACACACTGTTGAGTTCTCAAACATCACACCCACCACAACAATCCCCACACAAACCATGCAGAAACCATCATAAGGCGACCCGACCAACCCTACCACACCAACCCCGAAACCACAAAACCACGATCCCAGAACCAGCCAGCAGAACCAGCCAACCACACCACCACCAAAGCAGCAGCCCGGAAAACCATACCCGAACACTCCCCCGCCGTCAAACCCGACAAGAAAACATCCCAGCACAACCACCACCAAGAACCACACACGCAGCCCCCAACGGCCCAACACACACTACACACACACCCACCACCAACACAAACCCACACCCACCAACCACCCGAGGCGTTTGTCTGGCACGCATCTGCGGGTACACAAAATCGTCCGGGGACCGCCCAACTAGCGGCCCCCGGACGGATCATGATCAGGACAGGTCAGCGAGTCAGAGCACCCACAGTCT
>Ga0115854_10280_pt2 | contig 11059 bp, 3 predicted proteins | sample InSIn2SAF170_FD_83868 | JGI IMG/M metagenome (GOLD analysis project Ga0115854, IMG submission 83868)
GCCATTATCTACTACCAACCTAAATCACTCTATTTACTCATTACATTACATAGGCAATCATAGGTAGTATGTTTATTTTTTGGTATAAATAGTAAGAGAGATTTTAACAGATAGTTTCCTAAACAGTATTATAAAAAACCATCTATTTTACAATCCAAATTCATTTGCCTTACTCTTGTAGGGTCTGTGTATACACTTGTGCTATTATTTATTGTTTGCATTGCTTGGAGGGGTGTAATAGGGTTTGCTTTTAATTTAGATATTTTAGCAGTAAACTGCGGAATTCATCTAAAGACATACCATCTTTTTTATGGTCTGTTGTTATTATTATGAATAAAACAAAAAATATATTTAAAAGCAGTTGCAGCTACTTTAAAACTATTTTATGCTGAAAAATGAGTAATAACTTCTATAATAACTTGCCCGGTTGGGCTAGTAGTAACTGCTGTAACTACGACTTCTACTATAACTTTTATTTCCATTTCTTTACGCTACGTATAATAATAAAAATGCCATCATCAATGCGAATAATCCAGTTGCTTCTGCAAAAGCAAAACCTAAGATTGCGTATGAAAATAATTGTCCTCTTAAAGATGGGTTTCTTGCTACACCTAAAATTAATGCACCAAACACCACTCCGATTCCTACACCTGCTCCGATTAAACCTGTTGTGGCTAAACCTGTTCCTATAATTTTTGATGCTTGTATCATAAAAAATATATTTTTTATTTATTTGTGTTTAAAGTAAAATCTCAAAAAATTTTATACGTAATATTAAAAATATAAGCGATTAGAGCTTTTAAAAGTTATAATTTACTTTTAATAAACTCCTCTATAACAACTTCCACAGTAACTCAGATTTCTAGCATAATTGGTAAATATAATAGGGATTACTACGAGAATTTATGTAGTTAAATTTAATCTCAAATTTAAGTTAAAAAAGTTCATAAAGAGAATTCTCATCCAGGAATCGAACTTGGATCAAGATATTAGGAATATTCTGCTCTACCATTGAGCTAATGAAAATTTTTATTTTAAATGCAGTTGGTTATTATTGTTCTTGTAATCATGATAAGAATTTTTCAAGTGATATTGATTCTATGACAATAGGCATAGAACTATGTAAAATACCACATATTTCTGAACATTGTCCAAAAAATGAACCTTCTCTGTTTACAAGTACAGATATTTGATTAAGTCTACCAGGATAAGCGTCACATTTGATACCTAAAGCGGGACAAGCATAAGAATGTATTACATCACCAGAAGAAATAATAAATCTTACATGAGTTAATTCAGGTAAGATCACTCTATTATCAACTTCTAACATTCTTAATGCCCCATCTTCCAAGTCTGACTCAGGCACTAGATAAGAATCAAATTCTAATTCCTCGTCGTCATCATTAAGAAAATCAGGGTATTGGTAACTTCAGTATCACTGGTGTCCTTCAACAAATACTGTTAATGATGGGTCTGTTACTTCGTCCATTAAATATAATAATTTAAAAGATGGAAATGCAATTAAAATTAAGATTAAAGCAGGAGTGATTGTTCAAATTAATTCTATCAGTGTACCATGGTTAAGATATTTATTACTGATAGGAGATTTATCATTAACATAATTTCTAATAATAGAGATTAATATTCAAGCTACACCAAATAATATTATCACTAAATAAAACATAATATTATCATGTAATTCCACTAGTGCTTCCATTTGAGGACTTGCACTATCTTGAAAATAAATCCCTCATGGTCTAGGAGCATCACAAGAGATGAAAAGTTTATTAAATAATTGAGTCATGATATCATAGTTTATTTATCATTAGTGTTTATAGTTTTATGTGCAAAAGATGATAATATGGATTAATCAATGTAAAAACTTTATATAAACACATACTAAATTTGTGGATATGAATATTATTATTATCCATCATTCTTACCTAAGAATCGAACTTAGATCCAGATATTAGAAGTATCCTGCTCTACCATTAAGCTAGTAAGAGTTATTTATTGTTTATCTTTTATCATATTCTATAAACTTAACTTGATAATTTTTAGTATGTCCTGTACAGCAGACTGCTGTTTTTTTTCTTATTTTTCTCTTATTTTATCTTTAGAAAAATATGAAAAATGAGAGACACGGAGGAATTGAACCCCATATTTTCGATCTGCAATCAAAACGTAAAACCTTTTACAACATGTCCCTATTAAATTAAAAAGTATAAATAAACGCGTACAAGATTCGAACCTGTAACTTTTGTGTCCGTAGCACAATACTCTAACCATTGAGTTAACACGTTTTCATTTTTCTGTTTCTCATTCTTCATATTTTTCTAAAGATAAAATAAGAGAAAAATAAGAAAAAAAAACACCAGAAAACGGATATTTTAAGCAATATATCTAAATAAGCCCTTAATATGAATTGAACATATATCAGAATATTAACAGTATTCCGCTCTACCGTTGAGCTATAAAGGCTGTAAACACGATGTTTTAATACATAGGAAGAAAAGGAATCGAACCTTCGACAGCCTTAGCTATTGAGTTTACAGCTCAACCCATCATACCAACAAATGGAACCTTCCTTTTTTATTATATGGGGGGGGGTGTTGTTAATGTTAATTAATCCCGTGCAATTTCTACTACACGAACCGTATTTCGACTTAACACCAATTAGAGTCACGCATACGAAGATCAATTGAAAAAATATCCAATCCTAGTTGATTGGAGGTAAGATTAACAATAAACCAAACTTATTGCACATACTCCTTTCAGCGCCTGACGAGTGGTTAGTACCTATCTGAGATTAAATCCACCGTGATGTGGTGATTCACGATTACTAGTAATTCCTTTTTCATGCAGTCGAGTTTCAGACTACAATCCATATTATATTTTGTTTTGGGGGTTAGCTCTAACTCGCGTTTTTGCCTCCCTTTGTACAAACATATGTGGCACGTCTATAGCCCACAATATTAAGGTCATGATGACTTGTCTTGGTCCCTTTTATCATATCCAATATAGCGGTGAACTGCCCTATTCTTATGTCTTTACTATGGCGGTACTAGTAAAATCCATAATAAATAAAGCAAGGGTTTACGTTAATTTAATGGATCTAACCAAAATCTCACGACATTAACTGAAGACAGCCGTGCAACGCTTGTAATATCTCAAAAATACTTTTGAAATACCATTCAAATTGTGGTAAGGTTTTTCGAGGGTCATCGAATTAAATAACATACTTCACTACTGGTTTCAGAAACGGTCTAATGATTTCAGTTCCTGTGTTGCCACATTACTCTTGAGGTGGAATGCTTACACTTTCATTTATACACCAACTTTACATTCAGTCTATAACATTCATAATTTTCTGCCTGGACTACTAGGGTATCTAATCCTATTCGCTCCCCAAGCCTTCGTCCCTTAACGTCAGTTTATACATAGAGGGTTGCCTTCGCCGTTATCCGTTCCATTAGTATCAAAGAATTTCATCTCTACACCAATAGCCCTAATATTTACCTCTCCCATAAAACTCTAGTAAATCTGTACCCTTTTGAGGCTAGAAATACCGTCTAGGTACCCTTTAAACCTAATAAAGATGAATAACACTAGTCTTCCTTGTATTGCCGCGACTGCTGGCACAAGACTTGGTCAAGACATATAGATAGAAGTTTGTCATCATCAGTTATCTATCTAGAACTATATTTGACATAGTCAATATGTACATTCCCCCAAATTGCTGGTTCAGCCGTTAGGCCATTGACCAATATTCCTCACTGCTGTACTACACGTATTGGGATTTTTTCAGGCCCAATGTGGTCAATAAACCTCTCAGTTATGACTACAAGCTTAAGCTAGTTAAGACATTACCTTAACTACTACTTACTTGATTATATTAGGAGCATCTTAAAGCGAAAAGTTTTTTTTCTTTTGTATAAGGATATTTTTATTTAATATCTTTACACTCTATAAGGGATTTATTTTCCCTTACTTTAAGGAAGCAAAAATATTTTATACTCACCTTTACACCACTTTATTTTATATTACATACAAAATAACGTACGATTAGCATGTGTCAAGCCTTTGGACAGCGTTCAATCAGAGCCATCATCAAACTCAATAATTATTATTTACTGTTAATATTATTTCGTAAATACATTACTAATGAAATTTAAAAATTTAGTATGTATACATTACTAATACAAACGAATAAAAATACGAAATTTAGCCATTGTAATCAATGCATAGTTCAAATTTCTTAATCTATGTTTATTATGGTTTTTTTTTAATTATACGCAAAAATCTCTAGTAATTAGAAAAAAATTAAATCATTATTGTAGCAATACTATTGTATAGATATTTAGTCATGAAAAGGTTGCTATGATCGCTGTTTCAACAACGTATACAAAGATGTCTAGTCATGAAAAGGTTGGTATAATCATTATTTCAAGAATGTGTGCAAAGATGTATAGTTATTATAAGGTTGCTATTATCATTGTTTAAATATTGTGTACAAAAAAAAAGTTTAGTCATCATATAATTTGCATGATCAGAATATGAAGGTGATTTACTCAATCATTATATGAAAAGCAGTATAAAGTTGTTCATGAGGTATTAAGTCATATCATAAACCATATATTCACCATTTGCACCGATAATCTTAGTATGCTTTAATGTTTAAGGTAAATGGGTTAGGCATAGTTTTCAAGTGAGTGTTATACTTTATTAAACCATGATGCAATGTAGATATAATCTGTTTAGGAAACTATCTGTTAAAATCTCTCTTACTATTTATACCAAAAAATAAACATACTACCTATGATTGCCTATGTAATGTAATGAGTAAATAGAGTGATTTAGGTTGGTAGTAGATAATGGCGTTTGACATAACTGTAGAAAATAACTAAGACATTAAAAAAAAATACATATAGTTACTTTATACACAGCTTACTGTTCTTACTATATTTGACTGAACTTCTTAAAATGCCTACTTGGCTAAAAAACAAATTTCATATGTTAATAGTGTAATACTTAAATATAGTGAGTACTCATATGATATTTCATCTGTGTTATTTGTGTTGCATGATTTGTATTTTTATCCAGCAGACTAAAAATTCGTTTGTATTAGTAATGTAGATCTCTTTAGTCAAAACGGCTATAGGTTAATGGTAGACCGTTCGTCTTCCAAACGATGTGCACCGATTCGAATTCGGTTGGCCGTATAATTAGTCCAAAAGACACTACAGAGTTAATAACTTAATTGGTAAAGGACTTTCTTGTCGAGAAAGTAGATGTCGGATCGTGGCCGACTTAACTCGAAATTTACTTATGCCTAGAGTTAAAAACATACACATTTAGTATAAAAAAAAGGAAAAGTCGCTATAGGTAAGGCAAGATATTTGCTAAATATTGTGTTTCAACACTTGATGGTTCAAATCCATTCTTTTCCGTTATTCATTAAAAGTTGTTTTTTTTTTCTAAAGAAAAAAACAGCAGACAAATATATATATAAAAAGAGTATAGTTTAATTGGCAAAACAGGAAGCTTCAAACTTCAAATTATCAGTTCAAGTCTGAGTGCTCTTGATTTTTAACCGTAAGATTTCTTAACTTAATAGGTAAAGTGTATTTTTGATAAGAATATGTTCGACGTTCAAGTCGTCGAGAAATCAATAGTAAAAATAAGCACAACATTTAGATATAATTTTAAGTTCAATAAAGAGAATTGGCTGAGCGGTTTAAGGCGGTGAGCTTGAAACTCATTTGATTAAAAAATCACATCCGTTCGAATCGGATATTCTCTGTTCCTCATTTTTCTAAATAAAAAAAAAGCAAACAACAGACTATTAATATATATATATTTTTACGGGTTAGAGCCGGGTTGGTTAGGCGCCTCATTTGGGTTGAGGAAAAGTTATGTTCGAATCATAATAACCCGAAAATTTTTTATTTTAATTTGTATTAGTAATGTATTTGATATGTAATGTAATATTTGATCGCTTATGCGATCTTAAGTATATAAAGAAACTATTACGGAAATAAGAGCTATATATCATAGGAAAAATATATTAGGGATTGCCCTATCAATCCTTGGAAAAATCCAGTATCAAACGAAGTGAATTGAAATATCTTATTAGCTTCAGGAATATAAATCAAATGAGATTCTGATAATATCAATTAAAAACTGATACAGAAAAGCCTTTAAAGTAAAATGGAAAATGATTCTGTTTGAATGTAGGGAAACCTTTCTCTAAGGCTAAATATGATATATAAGCAACAGCGAAAAAGTAGCGTGAGGGAAATATTTGAAATAGTAGTTTTATAAGCAGCTCAAGTTAAAAATAAACGAATAATGAGAGCGTACCTTTTGCATAATGGGTCAGCAAGTTAATATTAGATGCGAGATATGTAATGAGTATGAGAGAAATAAAGTAGTGATGAAAAAAAATGAAATAGAGTATTGAAGAAAAAACAAATGTCCCAGATAAACCAATTATTAAATAATGAATAAGTATCTAATATTAGACCCGAAGCCTAGTGATCTTACCATGATCAGGGTTATAAAAGCCCGAATGGTTTATCGTTGTAAAGATATCCAAAGAATTGTGGTAAGTTAGTGAAAGACAAAACTGACTAGGATAGCTGGTTTTCTGCGAAACCTATATAAGTAGGTGGTTTAAATAACATCATTGCAGGTACAGAATTGTAATCCCGGGCAAGTTATGATCCTATTTTACCTTAAAGGTAAAAGGGGTTAGCTTGCATACATTGGGGGATCGTGAAGATTCTATCAGCGGGAATTTGCTCTCGGAAGGGCAATGATGGATTTTGAACTCTCGGACATAGTACGATAAGGTTGTATGTCTAAAGGGAAACAGCCCAGAACAAGAATTAAAGGTTCCAAAATTATTGTTAAGTGAAAATAAGGAAGTTTTTTTCGTATACAACCAGGAAATAGGCTTAGAAGCGGCCATTTTTTGAAGACCTCGTAACAGAGCACTGGTTTATTTTTTATTAAGTTAAAGGCACCGAAAATTTAACGGATCTAAACAATATACCGAAATCTTGTCCATAAATAAACTTATACTTTTAAGAAAAAATTATTAGCATCTTTATAAATATATTTATTTGTGGGGTAGCAGAACGTTGGGTATATCTTGGACTGAATATTTGTAATATTCAGTAAGCCAGCTTTAGCTGAGTAAGACAATCCCAAGTGATAATGCTGGCATGAGTAACGAAAAAGGGAAATCCCCTCGCCTTAAGCTTATGGTATTTAGATAAAGTAACGGCCCCTAAGTTTATTGAACTGCCCTAAAGGATTAAATGATGGGAAAATCTTTGCGTTTATCTCACAACATTTTTCCCTTCTGACCTACAGGAACAACAAGAAGGGGAGTAAAAAATGTTCTGGAAAAAGGTTTACGCATATAACCGTACCTAGATACTACCACAAGTAAGCAAGTAGAGAATACAAAGGCGTTTGAGATAACAATCATCAAGGAACTCGGCAAATTGACACCGTAACTTCGGGATAAGGTGTGCCATTATTCCTGAATTATATTAGGTAAATAATAGGAGACATAAAATGGTGTTGTACGACTGTTTAATTAAAACAAAGCACTTTGCATAAGATGTCAAATCAAAGTATTGAGTGTGATTTCTGCCCGATGTTGGCTGGTTAACGGATTTTCTTAGCTCACTTTAATAGGCTAGGTTTTGAAGGATACCCCAATCAATGGCGGCCTTACCGATGAGGGTCCTAAGGTAGCGGAATACCCTGGCCGTTAAATGCGGTCTTGCATGAATGATTTAACGATACAACAGCTGTCTCGATGATTGTCTCAGTGAAATTGGAATAACTGTGCAGATACAGTTTACCTCTAGTTAGACGAGAAGACCCTATGCAGCTTTACTGTTACTAGTAATTGAATATGATCAAACAAGTTGTAGTGTATAAGGTAGTTGATGAGATAGAATTGAAACACCTTTACTTAGTTTATCATATTTATAGCGAATATATATAAAATAAGCTCAATTGCTTATCCAAAAAGAAAAAGGGCCATGTACCTTAAATACATTTGGCCAGGAGACATTTGCTAGTAGATAGTTTATGCGGGGCACAGATCCCATAAAAAGTACCTGGGTGTATCCAAAGTTAATTTTGTAAATTTGTAAATTCTCGAAAGAGAGTTTACGAGTAAATATGAAATGTAGTTAACCTTTGTTAAATTACATATGATATTTATACTTTAGTTTGCAATATATTATGACGAAAAATAATTTATTCAACTATTTTTCTATTAAGTTAGATTTACTATAATTTTTAAGTAAGATTTTCACTATATGGAAGATAGATGTTGAAACAATATCAATTGGTATCTATAAGTTTAAAATACCAGTGTTATTTTTACTTGTTCTATTGTTTTGCCTTTAGAAAATAATAGAATGATTTTGATTCAACTTCAAAAGTTTAATGGCTTAATCTTGCTTTACTGTTTGACTTACAAGTCTATCAGTCGCGTAAGCGGGGCATATGATCACAAGATGCAGAAAGGAAAGGTCTTGGATTTTTGAAAAAGCTACGCTAGGGATAACAGGCTAATTGCGCCAGAGAGTACAAATTGAGTGCGCAGTTTGGCACCTCGATGTCGGCTTAGCTCATCCACATGAATGCAGGAGTCATGAAGGGTTCGACTGTTCGTCGATTAAAGAGCTACACGAGCTGGGTTAAATACGTCGTGAGACAGTATGGTTTCTATCTTCTAGAGGAAATTAGAGTCAAATAAGGATAGCCCCTTCGTACGAAAGGAGTTGGGTATGTTAACCTCTGGTTTACCTGTTGTTTATGCGCCCAATATTATGTTTAATAGTAAATTATTTAATTTAAGGGAATTTACAAATACTCATGTATACATTTGTAGCATAGGCACGGCAGGAAAGCTATGTTAGTTAAAGATAAGTGCTGAATGCATATAGGCACGAAACTTACCTTAAGATACTCTTAAATATACGTAGTATAATACTACGAATTTTAATATCTTATAAATAATTATAAAGATATAGTCTAAAATTGTATAGGCTTTGGCTTAAAGGATTTTGATGTCTTAAGGTACAAAGTACTAATTTTATTAAAAACTAAATAACATACTTATCATACATTTTTTTTTTTCATAGCCCGGTTAGCATAAAAGTAATGCAACCGTTTTGTAATCGGTAGAAGCAAGTGCGATACTTGCACTGGGCTTTTTTAAAGGTAAATAAAGAAAACACATCTTATAATTTATGTATAAATATTAAATAAATAAACACGAAATATCTCTATAATAAATTAGCTCATTTGTATTAGTAATAGAATATTTATTATTTATTTATTTTGGATTTTTTTTTTTTAATAAAAATTAAATGCGGATTGGTGTAATAGTAACATAACAGGCTCATGACCTGTAGTTAGAGGTGCAAATCCTTTGTCCGCATTAAACCTTAATAAGGCTATAGCTTAATAGGTAAAGCAAGCTGCTCATGATAGCTCAGATGAGTGTTCGAGTCATTCTGGCCTTAATGTATATTTTTAATAAATCCGAGTGCTGGAATTGGTAGACAGGATAAACTTAAGATTTATTGATATAATATCGTAAACGTTCAAGTCGTTTTTCGGATAAAAATGCAGTAGTTTTAATTTCTTCACATATATAGAAAAAATAAAATAGCTGCAAAAAGATTAAATTTTACATAGACCCACTAGTCAAGTGGTTAAGACATGGCGTTTTCACCGCTACATCCTGGGTTCGATCCCCAGGTGGGTTATAAATAATTATTCAATAGGGGATATAGTTTAATTGGTAAAACTGCGATTTTGCATATCGTTATTTTAGGATCGAGTCCTAATATCTCCATATATCTTATTTGCTAATAAAAAAAAAAAAATCAGCTCGAGAAGCTCAATCTGGTAGAGCGGAACTCTGAAGATGTTTAGGTTGTAAGTTCAAATCTTATCTCGAGCACTTTAAAAAGGTAATGATGGAATTGGTAGACATGAATAGCTTAGGACTATTTGATTTTAAATCTTATCCGTTCAAGTCGGATTTACCTTAAAAATTTTTCTCTTTTTTAAAAGAACATAAAACATATGCTTAAAAGCTTTGGTTACCTACCTATAAGGTCTAAAGTAGTAGGAATACGACTAAAGCTTAGTAGGTTAGCAGAAAAGATATAAATGGGTCTAGGCGCTTACCTTTTTTTTAGAAAAAAAAAAAAATGATGTACAGTGTCTTGCATGTAATAAATATGTTGTAGACTAATCGGTAAGTCATAAATTTTTGGTATTTACTATTGAGTGTTCGAATCACTCCAACATAAAAATATAAAAGGTGGATATAGCTCAATAGGTAGAGCAACTGTATGTGGCACAGTAGGTTCTCTGTTCAAATCAGGGTATCCACCCTCTAATTGACATTATTTCTTTATTTGTAATATATTAAATAAAACCAGACCTAACGCCCGAGTAGTTCAACAGGCTAGAACATTAATTTCATGCATTAATAATGAGAATTCGAATTTCTCCTCTGGCTAATACTTATAAAGCTATTGTTATTTTTCCCATTATTAGCATAAAAAGGAATTAGCTCAATTGGTGGAGCAACCGTTTTACACACGGAAGGCTAGGTGTTCAAATCACCTATTCCTTAAATGTTAATATCCTTATTAATTTTATTATTACTTTCAAATGCTCTTACATTAAGAAGAGATAAATCTATACTATTTTCTAGAATTGTTATAGTAGCTTTGATTTCAACTAGCTTTTTAGCATGAAACAATTTATATATCAAATCTCTAGAAAAAGGTATTGCTATTTACGGAGGTTTATTTAATGTAACAACATTTACTCAAACATTTAATATATTTATATTCTTGGTGAGTGCTGTAATACTTACATTGACTGCATTTTACCCTAGAAAAGTTTCTATTAAAGAATATTCATCTTTATATGATTTACTCTTTTTGAAATTTTCATATAACAAAAATACTATTTCTAATAAAATAGGAGAACAGTTTCGTAT
>Ga0115854_10339_pt1 | contig 11039 bp, 8 predicted proteins | sample InSIn2SAF170_FD_83868 | JGI IMG/M metagenome (GOLD analysis project Ga0115854, IMG submission 83868)
AAAAGGAGTTTCGACTTGCACTCCAGAATCTCTAGATGGTGCCAGCTCCGGCCTTGAAGGGGGCGTTGGAGGTACCAGTGGCATAATGACAACACCTGCTGGGTTACCAATTTCTGATCTTTCCGGTTGGACAGGAGTTTCGGAAACAAATGCAATTTGGGTATGGGAGATAGGGTCACGGTGTGTTAGCTTCAAGCTGTTTGCGTTACAAGGGAAAGCAGAAATTATAGCAACCAACGCAGAAATACGATATCGTTCAAGAATGTTCATGCAGTTTTTTGCTCCCAGACCGCCGGCACCGGCATCTTTCCCACCTTCATATCCTCCGTCGATACCAGCGCTCCGGGCAAAATATACACCACATCTCTCTCTTCCCGCGCACTCCCACCACCACCAACCTGCTCATCATCATCACCACTACTCAGATTATAAGCAACCACCAACTCACACCTCCGACACCTCACCAAAGTCCTCTTCTCAAACCCATCCTCCCGTCTAACCACAATCGGCGTCCGACCAAAAACAACATTATGCAGCGATGTATGTTTTTCGGTGGCGTTCTCGCCGTCTCCTCCATTTTCATTCAGAGGGAGAATCATTGCGAGGTCGAGTGCGGGCTCTGCACGGGTTGGGAGGGATGTGAGGTTGTGGTTTGTTGCGATTAACAGGGTTGTGCATATGCAGTGGTAGGTATGTGTTGAGCGTGGAGGAGATGACATGGTGTGTGGTTACTTGGGTTCTAGTGAGCTGGCCTTGTGGTGTTGTTTTTGGTGGAAATGAGTGTTGGTGCGAAAGTGTCCCGGACTTTTGTTGGTTGAGGGAATGGTATGGCTGCCATTAATTAAAGTGTGACGCCTGTGAACGCGATTTACGCGTGTTTTTCCTGTAGGGACGTGATCGATCTGGGGTGCATTTGTGCCTACGTCACCAATCCATGTACAGTATTCTAACTACTGTAAACAATTTCCTAACACTAACTCGGATCTGCCGCCTGCTTTCCACAAGGGCTGTCAGCGCATTATCATGACTAGGCGCCCGTATACACAAGCAGCGTCTGCAGTTTGACACGATGCCTCCTTTCGTTGGCCGAAAAAGGCTGTCTCACTCGCCGCCACTTACCGAAGGACCGCGCGCAAAACGACCCAGAACAGAAAAGAAAGTTGTTCCGAAAAAGGCTGTACCTCCTTCCAAAACGATACAAACTTTTTCTCTAGAAGACGACGACGATTCTTCGTCTTCTCTGAGCGATGTCGACAGCGACGATTTCGAAGATGTACCTAAATCTCGAATACCAAGAACAGGTGCGGCCTCAGATGACGAGGATGACGAGGTTGAATGGGAGGATACTCAAGCTCAAGCAAGCACTGTACCTGACTTTTCGAATCGAGAATTCAAGGACGTCAAGATCACGGTGAACAAGGATGAGGAACCAGATTTCAGCAAAGCGAGAACAGGAGCTAAGAAAGGTCCGTCTCGTCGTGAAAAGGCTGTACGGATGCAGACACACAAGATGCATGTACAGATGCTTCTGTGGCACAATTCGATCAGGAATGCTTGGGCCGACGATAAGAAGGTCCAGGACATACTGCTGAAACAGCTACCTGCGCAAATCACTAGGGAGATTGAGAAGTGGAAGAGAGCTAGTGGCATCATCGAACCTGAAGAATCGCCGAAGGAGTCGAAGAAGGACAAGAAAAAGAAGAGGAAGAACAAATTGAGTGATCTGCGGTCTCAACGTGATTGGGCACCGCCAAGTCAGAGGCTAGAGGAAGGAAAACCGGACATGAGTCGTGGTGATCCTCTGATCAGCTTGCTCAAAGTTTTGGCTGCGTACTGGAGGAAGCGATTCGCTATTACGGCTCCAGGATTGCGAAAGCGTGGATACGGAACAAAGCTCGGTCTGCGACAAGATATCGAATCGTTCAGGAATGACAAGCATAATCCTGCCAGACATGGAGAGAAGATCGAGAGTTTGATGGAATTTCGAAAGTTGGCTGAGAAATGTGAAGGTTCCCGAGATGCTGGTGCGCAACTGTTTACCGCTTTACTTCGAGCTATTGGGATTGAGACTAGATTGGTGGCTTCTTTACAACCTGTTGGATATGGCTTTACAAAGGCTGAAGAAATGGTTCCACGCAGAATCGTGGAGCCTGTTCCGAGCTCAGACTCCGATGACAGTGAGGAAGAAGCGGATCAACGGTCGAAACCGACGAGCACAACGAGATCAAAACTACCCACTACGAAGAGAAAAGTCCCACCAAAGTGGTCAGCAGCGGACAAGACCACACCCATCGATCTAGACACCGACTCTGAAAATGCTAGCGACAAGGATCGAGATGATGACTCTGTAATTGATGTGACACCATCAATGCCCAAAGCTCGACCTGCCAAGTATGACCGAGACCTGATATTTCCAGTCTATTGGATAGAAGCTGTGTCGCCAATTACCTCGAAGATCCTTCCGGTATGCCCACTGGTACTAGAGAATGCGGTGGCAACGTCTGCTGATTTGGTATCGCTGTTCGAGCCACGAGGCGCGAAGGCAGACAAAGCAAGACAAGTTATGGCTTATGTAGTAGCGTACTCGTCAGATCGTACTGCAAAAGACGTGACTGTGCGATACTTGCGTAAGCGATTATGGCCTGGCAAAACGAAAGGTTTCAGAGTTCCAATTGAAAGGATTCCTATCTACGATGAGCGCGGCAAGGTCAGTAAGCACGAAGACTATGACTGGTTCAAACATGTATTAAGCATCTACACGAGATCTGATACCAAACGTACAGCTGTTGATGATGTGGAAGATGTGACTGATCTTGTACCTGCCGAGCTACAGAAGAAAGAGATGGATATTGACACACTCCAGAGTCTCAAATCGTCAGCAGAATTCGTATTAGAACGCCATCTTCGTCGTGAAGAAGCCTTGAGGCCGGGCGTACAACCAGTCCGCACTTTTGTTTCGGGCAAAGGCGACAAAGAAACATCAGAACCGGTCTACAAACGAAGCGATGTCCTCCGTGTCGCCACCGCAGAATCCTGGCACAAAGAAGGCCGAGCACCAAAAGCAGGTGAAGTGCCAATCAAGCTTGCCCCTGTACGCGCAGTCACTCTTGCCCGCAAGCGTGAAGCGGAAGAACATCAAATTCGGACCGGCGAGAAGCAGATGCAAGGTCTGTATAGCCAAGATCAGACAGACTGGATTATTCCCCCGCCTATCGAAGATGGAAAAATCCCAAAGAATTCCTACGGCAACATAGACTGTTTCGTACCTAGTATGGTCCCGCGCGGAGCCGTTCACGTTCCCCTGAAAGGCACAGTACGTATTTGCAAGAAACTAGAGATCGATTTTGCAGAAGCAGTGGTAGGCTTTGAATTCGGAAACAAAATGGCTGTGCCAGTCATTCAAGGAGTAGTTATTGCCACAGAGAACGAGCAAGTCGTTAGAGATGCGTGGCGGGAATGGAGCGAAGAGCAAAGGAAGAAAGAAGAATCTAAAATGGAGAAACTAGTGTTAGATCTATGGAGGAAATTTGTGCTTGGATTGAGAATTAGAGCGCGTGTGCAAGATGAATACACTGTTGATCTAGGCGGTAACGACTTGCACAAGGGTGCAACAAGGGATGAGCCGATGGTTATAGACGACGAGTACCAACATCCCGATAGGCCTTCAACAATACCAGTACACGACGAGCACGAATTCGGCGGTGGCTTTCTGCCTGAAAGTGACGACGAAACAACAAAACATGGAGACCTAGTGTTCCACGATGCATCTCAGGAAGATCCCAGGGATACGCTGGTAACAAACGATCACGAAGACGCAATGTCAGACACAAATATAACAGCAGCAGAATATCCTACACCTGTATCCGGCACAGCAATCCGCACCACTACCACCAAGCGCAAAAGGACGCAAATCCACGACACGGACGACACGGACGACACGGACGCAGACCGAAATCAAGACCAAGCAGGCGGATTCCTCACAGAACATAGCGACCGCGAAATCAAACCAACAACCTCGTCAGAATCCCTGTTCTCGTCCTCCCTGAATTCCCAGGAATCTTCCACCTTCAAACCACAATCATCATCAAATCCACGAAAACGGAACCAAAAGCAAGCCTCCACACATCAAAGCAAATCCACCAAATCCGCAACCACTCCCTCCACAAATGCGCATCCCCATCCAAACCCGAAGTCGAACCTGAAATCAAAATCCAAAGCCACGACAAAGTCAAATTCTAAGTCCAAATCCACTACCATAGCAGCGCCTCCCAAACAACAACAAAACGGCCGTACCACTCCCGCACGAACAGCCAAAGGGAAAGCACGACAGAGAATTGCGTTGGTCGATGACACTGATACTGAGAGTGACGCTGAATCCGCATCTGTATCTCTATCGTCGGACAGTGACAGTATCAGTACTAGTGACGATACCAGTGAAAGTAATACTGACGCTGATACTGACAACCAGCCTTCACAACTGGCACCATCAAAAATGAAAGTGACACTGGGAACAAAAGCCAAAGTCAAGACAATATCAACATCAAGCCTAAACTCAAGCACAAGCCCCCAGAATATGCAAGCACAGAACAGGAGCAAGAAAGTAGACAGGGCTACAGACAAGGATACAGACACAGGCACAGCCAAAGATACGCAGAAAACACGGCGAAGAAGGACCGGAAACATGGACACCGAGAAGAAGCCGACGTCGTTGTTGAGGAACGAGAGTACGGTTGTTATGAGTCCGTACTTTGATGGTCGTTGATTACATACACCTACATGTACCTGTTGTAGGTACATGTAGGTGTATAATTTTAATGTTAATGCTAGCAGGGACATTACTTTGTGAGGACACGGACATGGACATGGATGTGAACAGTTACGGAGCATGAAGTCGTGCTTATGGCTGCCTTAATCTAGTCTGGTTTGGTCTGGTCTGGTCTGATCTAGGTACAGTGGATGTTTTGAGCTGAGGGAGTATACTGGACTTCGACGGTTGATGTTGATATCTGGGCGTGGTTGTGTATGTATGTGGAAGGACTGAGTGGTGTTGCTTTTCATGTGCTTCTGTCTGTGCTTTCAAACTATAGGAAGATATGTCAATCAGCATAGCAGGTACAATATACGTATGCTATGAAGCTGTCTGTTTTCTGAGAGAAACTCATCTAGGTAAACACTATTTTATGTAAAAATAAGTACGTGCCTATCCAGAGTTGCGGCTGATATACCTAAGAACAAACACTCTCATCGATACAGCCTCGTCACGTGCAACAGAAAAGAGATCCAATTCGTACCACCCAGACGCATCACAAAAACACAGGTGTCCAACGACCAATGCCAAAATCAAAAGTGTCATCAATCGTAAGCATAATGATAAGTCCCTGTCCTCTTCTTTTCGATCAAACATGCACCCTGAACCTGTCGTCCTCACCAAATCCATGCATCCAACAGCCTCTGAATTGGCTGCCTCTATTTTTCACGACCCTCTAGTATCGTGGATTCCTCGGACATAGTGGACTAGTGGGCAAATGCTCCGGGATACTCCAATCCAGCTGATCCATGTCCCGCTTCTTTCTGACCTCAGCCAACTTTTGACGACGTCTGTTCATGCGTGATTTGCGAGCTCTATCAGCTGAACCATGTGATGTTTGTCGTGATAATTCGAGCTCCATGTCAGGTATTGCGGCATCAAGATTGGCAAGTTGGGTTTCATACCAGTCACATTTCTTAGCCTTGGTATTGTGGGTGTTGATACGTGGGATGGAAGCGGACGGGGTTAACCTGGAAGACATGCGTTGTAGTGTGGGTGGCTTGAGTGTGGGACCCATGTCGAAATAGTCAGTGGCGTTATGAGAGATCGATGAACTGATCCCAGGAGTAGCAGCAGGGGTGTTCAATTGAGATTGAAAGGGACTGGGGTTATTGCTCATATCGGGTAAATTGTAGTCGAAGAAGAAGCCTCGTTTGGGGCTGCCACGGCCACCATCATCATCAGGTAGAGGTGGAGTATGAATCCTCCGAGCTTCGCTGGGCAGGTAGCTCGTGCCGCCACGAATGCTGATGTCAATCTTCAAGAACTCCTCTGTTTCTGCACTTGAGCTGCGCTTGATCTTGTATGTAGCTATCTCTTGCGGACTGTTCTGTGGAGTGGATCCTCTGTGTAGGTCAAGAATACTCGAGGAAACAGTCTTGGATCTTTGTATGTCCTCGAGGGATTTATCTTTGGAGAGGTTGAAGGTAGCTGCTATGCCCTTATGCTGTTGGTTATGTCGAGGTTCGTTGGGTTCTGAAGAGCTAGTAGTCGACGCTGACTTGGCTGCCCAGGCATGGAATCGTCCTTTGCTTTTGGTCCCTTTGTTGCTCTCGAGGATTGAAGTCACACGGTCAAGAATGAGAGCAGTCTGATATTGTCGCAAACCTGATTTGTGGCCTTGAACATGACTTGTAGAGAGCGAAGCTTGATGATGCTCTGCTGGTGGAGTATCCGACACACTGTGCTTCTCCTTAATAAACCTTTTCAGAGCGCTGAGAGGTGCTAGGAGCAGCCTTGATGTGTCCAACGATGCTCTATGTGACAGGCTGTTAAGTGAACCTCCAGTCGAATGCCTTTTCGCTAAGCGAGCAATATCTTGCGTTCCGGGAAAAGGAGTTTCGACTTGCACTCCAGAATCTCTAGATGGTGCCAGCTCCGGCCTTGAAGGGGGCGTTGGAGGTACCAGTGGCATAATGACAACACCTGCTGGGTTACCAATTTCTGATCTTTCCGGTGTGGACTTTGCGGATGCCGACGACTCACTGTCCAAGGCTGCTCGTTGTCTTCGGATCCATATACTACCTGATTGACTGCGAGCCCATTTTGGCCGAGCGTTCTTGCTGGTGCCGGGTATGGAAGAAATAGGCTCTGAACCCAACCTTGGCGAGGCTGACGGTATGGATCTTTGCAAGCCTTCGTCACTCTTGTTTTCGTCCCTTTTCTTCAGATGAAGTGCAACCACTCTCGAAGTATTGCCGAAAGGCTCGTGGTCTCTCACATCATGTGTCTGAGAATGAGGCCCATTTGGTGCAACCAGCTCATCTGACAAGTCAATTATACGGGTATTCCTCACTTCACTGGTGACTCTGGTCTGTTCTCTTGGTATGCCGTCGTACGTAGACCGTGAAGCGAGGGGTGGTCGGGCTCTGATCACTAGCTGCGGGTTGACGTGGCGCAGACTTGTTCCTGGTGATATGCTATTCGTGACTGATGATCGAGAGGCCGACAAAGTCGGTCTTGAGAACTCATATGAAGATAGGTCTTCTGAGACAGGAGCGAGTGGCATGACGGCGCAATGCTACTGGATACAAGCGACGTCAAGATGAACAAACGTTGGAAATGTTGAATAACCGATCGAAGGGAAGACAACACATGCGCTCATGATAGAGATCAATTCATAAGCATAGGAAAAGTCGAAGGTCAGGGATAGTTGTATGATGGTGAGGAGAGGTAGGAAGATCACACAAGGTCTGTACCTGCCACGTACAGTTTGACACTTTTGTTGCCTCATAGGTGTGGGTTGGGCAGTTGCGACTCTTGGAGTCTAAGAAGCAAAGAAGTGGCTATTTAGCCAACGACATCTTCTTCAAATCTTCGTCCAGGGAAAGAACCCCCATTGCCCAATATGATCGTAGACCAGGATTTTTGTCGATCAGATTCCGGTCATGGCTGATAAACCTGCTCTCGAGCTCGTGCTCGTGGTCTTGTTTCATAGAGATAGTTATTGATGTTGAGCCATGGGCTCTGTGGTTCTGCATTCGTGCTCCCAAAGAGTCTCTCTGTGGCACGGTACGCTCATATGGATGACCTTTTCCCATTTTGCCCATCTTCTCCCAGGAAGTCTCGCAAGCAGATGCACAAGCAATGGCCGTCTTCCAACCCGTTTCTTGTCCGACGTCCATAAGGCTCTCAATAAGGGCTGCTCTTTGTTCACCATGCTGGAGTTGAACACCTGCGAACATAAGTGGAAATGAAAGTTCTTGTAGAGCCGCAACGACGGTTGGGTTCATCGATCTCTGTCGGGCTATCTCTTTCTGGTCGAGTAAGACCCCCCAAAAAATCCGCCCAATAGCTAGAGCGTCAGACTCGGTCAGCCGTGCGTTAACGCCAGCGGAAGCCATCATTGCTGGAGGGCTATTGGGGTGAAACCTCCGAAGCATGATTTTCGTCAGATAGTAGATTGCCCAGCAACAGGCAACTCTAGGATCGTTGTAACGTAATGCAGGCCCGAACGGACTTTCAATCGCAGCCTCTGGATGTACGCGTAGAGCGTGGAAGTCCTCCCCAAGACAACTCTTCCAGAGCTCCAAGGCATCTGCTATCGAAGCAAGTTCAGCTAAAGCGGTTTGTGTATCTCTATCTAGATCATTACCATGCACCGCACTTGTTTTTGCAGCATGTGGTTGGTAATGCTTGTGCAACTCTGCGTCCATAACATGAAACGAGTTTATCATGGTAGGTGGTGCGGCGACTGGAGGCATCATCCCGTAGAAAAGCTTCGCAGATTTTGCATTTGCTGCAGGATGAGAGATGTTTTTGGACGTTCTGATTCGGCTCTCGTTGGCATGTGGCGGGTCTTGACCTCTGGCTCCTGTCGCCGAAGCGTCAACCTGATGTTTACTCGTGGCTGCATCTTTCGTGAGCACGCTTTCTGAGGGCAGTCGCGGGCCTTGCTTTGCAACCACTTTTTGTTTGCGGATTCTGTCTTTGGCTCCGAAGTCAGCTAGTCGTGCCAACAGAAGCCATAAATGATCCATAGCTCCAATGAGGCTTGTGGTGAGCCTACCCCGAGGAGGACAGCATAGAAGTTGTTCATAAGGTATGAGCAAGGGATCACCACTGAGTAGGCTATGAAATGTCAACTGCTTCATCATCCACCAGAACAATTCCATCTTTGTCATGACTTCTTCAGCTTGCAGGGGAGTGAGGTCATTCAGAATAACTGTCGATGGGCTGCAAGGATGATAACAGTTTGCATAGTCAATTTGCTGGCCTGTGAGCCTGCCGATAATATTTTCATCCACGTTCCAGTCTTCATCATTCAGCAAGACTTCCGGTATTCCAGCAACACGGACATAGTCAGACCAAGCCATTCGATCATGTCTGATACCTGATTGTGCAAGGTTTATTTTGGCTTGTGCTCTCATCCGATAGACCGTTCGTGCCATTCCTGCCCAATCGTGCTCTGAGCTCAGAAATGATGCAGCACCACTCAGATGGACCACCCACTTGCTATGATCTGCGTCCATAACTTCGTAGAATGCTAGCAGCAGGACACAGGCTAGAACCTCAACTCGATGGCGTTGAGTGGAGTCGCCTAGTATCTGGCTGATGCGCTTGGTGCTCAACAATATGTGTTTCCGGGCTGCGGCGTCGCTATTGCCATACATGACTGCCAGATGTAAGGCGGATATACCGAGGATGGCATGACCTAAAGCAGGATGGGAAATCGCAGCTGAGGGTAGCGTATTCCCCCAAGCAGACTTTATCCCATCATGTGTACCGATGGTAGGTTGTCGCTCGTACAAATTGACGCAAGGGCGAACAAAATTCACGAAATGATGGAGCAGAACAGCATTTCTCTCTTGCAGAATCGGACTCACAATTTGCGCTGCTCTTCGTTGGACTGCTATTCCTATATTGTACCACGGATAATCATCGTCCGCTTCAATGTCCCAGGGGTCTTCCGGATCTTCATATCCATCAGCACCAGATGCAAACGAATGAAAATAAGCTGGCAGTGCTTGTGGTAGGTAGGTCGGTTTGTCTTGCGCCTGTGTTCTTCTATATAAGGACTGGGGGTCGTCAGCATGGCCAAAGGCTAAAGATGGATCTGTGGCTAATGAGTCATGATGAGAATACCATGGTATTGGGGATATTTGAAATTAAAAGATTGCTGTATAGAAAGGAGTTTGATCGTGCTGTAAGTTTGTAACGACATACCTGGATATGGGGAATACATTGTATGAGGGATCCCCGTGGTCAGGTGCACCGGAATATAGTGTTGTGGCTGTGGCATGTGGATCTGCGTTGGGTTGTTGCTAGAGGAATACTGTACGTAGTCTGACAACCCACCAGCTTCTAGAAAGGGGTTCCACTCATACCTCGGATGTGGATGATGGCCTAGAGCCGCCAAGTGAAGGGTGGAATCCAAGAGACTGACGTTGGTTGGCGTGACCAAGGGCGGGCTTCCTGTTGTCACTGACATCTGCGTGTGATTCACCAGCGACTGTGGAAGGCTTTCAATTGTTGGAAATGTGGGTGGTATGGTGAAAGTGGTTGATGCTAGAGCAGGACGGCCTGGTGGTGGGTATCCTGAACATTCTCGTCTTGATTTCGTACAATTTTTGCACGTCTACTGCATGGTCAGCTGGTTGATGCAGCCTAAGTGGCAGGATTCCTATTCCACAGCCTCTTCTTCCTGAACATTCATGAGCTTTCCTATCGTCATAAGCAAAGCCTCCATGTCAGATATCGTGACTGGGTCTTCAGTGTGAGAGATTTAGCTACCATTTTATCACCCCAGCTTTTGCAGTACCTGGTTCTAGATACATTAATGCGTCCCCCGGACCAATATGATCATGACAATCTCACGTCACCTAGTTATTTCGTCCCTCCGCCAAAACCAGATTTCCCCTCCTTGGACGTGAACGTCTTTCACATATGCAAATAAAGGCAGCGCGTAGGAGTACGAACTGTAATAAACAGTCATGGCGTCCGACATGAAAGATGAGGGAAACGATATCCCGAAGGTCAAAGAAACTGTCAGTCAACCCTCGAAGAAGCCGAGAAAGGCCTCTGGCTCTCCTGCTCGCCGTCGCACCAAGACAGGATGTCTGAGTGAGTTTGCTGATATCCCCTTGTAGAATTCAGCCTGACCAGTCACAGCTTGTCGAGTGAGGCGAATTAAATGTGATGAAGGAAGACCGGTAATAGAAATCCTGCCACTTAGGCTGCATCAACCAGCTGACCATGCAGTAGACGTGCAAAAATTGTACGAAATCAAGAC
>Ga0115854_10313_pt2 | contig 11033 bp, 13 predicted proteins | sample InSIn2SAF170_FD_83868 | JGI IMG/M metagenome (GOLD analysis project Ga0115854, IMG submission 83868)
GGACGGCAGCAAAGTTGAAAAGCATGTTGAACATGCTGTCGGCTCGCTCGAGGTCCCAATGACGGATGACCAATTGACGGAAAAGTTCATCGACCAGTGTGCTCTTGTACTAGGCAAGGAGAGTGCAACAGCCGCCAGTGCCAATGTGTGGAAAATCGCCGAAGCTGCTGATGTTGCTGAAGTGTTGCGGACTTTGTAAGCAATATTACGTACAAGATTCACGGTTTCACCGTCCTTGTCCCGTCGTTGCAGCCTTACAGATCCACCTTAGTGCAAGGTACTGCTCAAGACAGTGCAGCATTCATTGACGCTTTGCAGCGCTAAGCAAATCTAACGACCAACAGCTCGAGGCCGATCTCGTTATCTTTGGCATTGACACAATGGAGTGGGTGAATGGAAACTCCCTGTCTGCCCACACTTCAGAATAACGTCTCAAGACATTGTGATCTGAATCTGTTCGATGGCAGGAACGGAACTTGTTGACCTTCCCCAAGGACCTGGCTTCTTGTTTCGGTGATGGAAAGGTGCTCCCATGGGCTAGCCGAAACATCGACCAGACGTAGCAGACTACATCTAGGTATTCGTGGGGAAAGGATGCTCATTACTGGTCATTCTTCGAAAGCCAGACCAGCGGAGGTTGCCAAGTGAGCATACGTGAGGAGTTACAGATCCGAGGTTGAGTCTTTGGTATTGGCACTGCTTCCTGTTCGCACGTCCGAGCAAGCCGTGCTGAGCCGAACGCCTTAAAGCAGTTCCTGCAGGATTGATTCGATGGTCTGTCATGCCTCCGCTTAAGTCCACCGCAACGTCCCTGTTCACGTTACGAGGGGAGCTAAGAGCATCATCATGCTGGACAATCGGAGCAAACCAGAATCACAGGCTCTTTCTCGTGTATCGATCGTGCTTTCTTCTCGGCCTACGTCTTGTGGCTTAGGGTGTAGCGGCTTATCGAGTTGTTTTGAAAAAGTCATCTCAGCCTTGCACCACCTTCTTGGTTTTACTTTGCCGTGCTGGCCTGGTTCTCTTAGGGGTATCGACCTCTTGATCCAGTGTCTCACTCAACGCAGCCTTTCGTTTTCTTGGTCCGCTCTCCGCAGGGCGTACTTCCACTTCGCCAACAGCATCACCGCGCTTCGCAAGTACATAGGCAACCTTCTCTGCATCCACAGCAGCAATCTCGCGCTCAGACTCAGTCTCTAACCTCGTTCTTAGTTGCACGATCTTATCAAACAGGCCGAGATACTCTTTGACATTATACTTGATGCCCCGATCCCAGCCTTTGCCACTCCCTTCTTCAAAGTGTGCCCATCTGAACAACTCATCTGAAAAGAATGGCGCAGTTTCCGGGTCGTACACGGACAGTATCAATGAGGCCGTGGCAGGCCCGATTCCTCGAAGCTTTGTCAGGGTTGTAAGACTTGCCTTGACGGTGTCCGGAGAGTTTCTGAAAACGCTGAAAGCATCTTTGGTCATTTCGACGACGGCTTCGTCTGTGTTCTGTCTGACGAGCGATTTGAGTGTTGGGCGGAATTTACCATGAGACCTGGCAACGGTCATTTTCCTTGAACGTAGTACAGGACTTCACAAGAACTCAATTCCTTTGGACGACCAAGACTTGATACTTACAGTTTCCAATCTACCAGAGTGGTGACCTCTTCTTTGGTTAGATGTGGCGAGCCCTCTCGCTCCCTTACAGAGGCCGGGATCATTTCATATCGTTGCTTGTCAAGTATTCGGATCTTCTCAGGGACGACATCGGGATATTCTTGGAGCAGAGCATCGAATGTACTTGGCTGGATTGTACGCACCATCTTGGTCTGTTCCATTGCAAAGTGATATAGGTGTGAACCTAGTATAAGTGTGGACGCTTGACGCACTCAGAGTGTTGGAGTAATACCTCATGCAAGCACTTCCCGAAATGTTGCACGACGCGATGCGCGTCTCCCCGCAGCTTTGACGCTGATGGCTGGCTGTGGCTACCTGCTAGGCAATATACCTTGTCCTCATGCTTTAACTTCACCCTTCACCTCCACCACTGCCATTCACCTTAGAAAGCTGATCAACCCACTTACACTTTCTCTTTCTCACCTTCTACCATGGTATGGCCGTCGCCTTCTGCATGCTATCCGGCTACCTGCAGCGTCTCAGGAGATGTCGGGATCACCCCTCTAATAAATACCGCAGTGCTGCCGCCGAACGATGCACAAACTAATTTCAAAAGCCGGAAACGGACCAGAGACGAGGCAAACGAACTGGTTGTGGGAGATGCTGTACAACGACCACCAAAGAGGCAGAAGACAGATTTCATGACAAGCAACAACCAAAGTCTCCCAATCACCGGCATAGTTCAATCGATCTTTGCATGTGGGCAAGCCATGGCGCTTTCCACCAAATCGTACCTGGCTGCTGTAACTGCTGACTCCTCGACCAAACGCGACTATGCATCATCTGCGCACACATATGACGGGCAAAGCGCCTTCGACGAACTACAAGACCGTTTCGTCCGAGCTCAACAGGAGGTGGCAGAGCTGCAACAAAGCTTAGAGGAAGAGAGGAAGTCACGCGAGAAGCACGTCCTACAAACGAAACAAGACATGATGTTAGACATGGTGAAGCTCAACGAGGCAGCTGCGAAGAGGTACAGCGTTGTACAGCGGGAGAAACACCACCTCAACAAGTCCGCAAAAGCACGCGAGAAAGAGGTCGTCAGGCTTGGGGAGGAGTCTACGGAGAAGGACAAGAAGTGGAGGAAAGCAGTGGTCGACGCCGAGATGTACAAGGAAGAGGTCGAGCATCTGCATACTGTGAACAAGACCATGGAAGAGGATCTGGATGAGCTACGGCAAATCGAGAACGCGGATGCTGCAGAGAGGGATAAGCGGAGGCATCTTCCACCGGCATACGGCAGTTTGGACGATGAAGAGTCTTTGCCATCTCCGTGTGTCTACGAAGACTGTGGTAGTCTCGACGTTGCGACTTTCAAAAGGGCCGTTCGTAGCGACTTCACACGCAAACTCAGAAGCGCCGAAGCGACCAGTCGATTACTCCGGCGCAGCTCCTTTGAAGAGGAAAGAAGATCGGCTGACGTCGTGATCTTCATCGCGACTTCCGGTGTCCTCGCAAGCTCCAGCAGAAGTTTGTGCAATGCTCTGGATTACACTGAAACCACTCTCACAACGCAATTTATATCGCACGCCGACAAGGAGAATGTCATGAAATGCAACTCCACTCCAAAACGGTCAATCAGACGAGTCGTTGCCAAACGGGGCTTTGTGGCCGACCGCATAGCCAAGGTCATCCTTGATCTCACGTGGCGTGTAATCTCCGCCTGCGAAGTTCGACCCGCGCAGATGCGGCTCTCGCCCAACGAGAAAACGACCATGAGCTTAGCTTACAAGGAAGCCGACGATTGTCTCCTGGAAGCTCTTCGCCACGCTTTCGACAACACAGACACCCCTGAGGTCACGAATCGAGCGTTTGAATACCAGTACTACGCAACTCAGGTAGAGGCCGTTCAAGATGGCCTCTCGAAGTTGGGTGCAGACGTGAACTATCAGTACTTCTGCAAGTCGCACCAGTGGCTCGAAGAGCAGGTCGAGACCGAGCGGATGAATCGAGCCAGTTTCGCACCAACACAAAGCGACAATGGCATGCTTACCAGACGCCGAGAGTTCAGTCAGCGCCTTGTAGCGATGGAAGCCGTTGAAGGGTCGGATTGTGAAGCTGGAACAAATGAGGCCTCACACGAACTACTGAGAGGAAGTAGTACTGCTGCGATCACTCAGTGTTCGTGATCTTGCATGGACAGTCGGGCAGAGTGAAGTGTGACGATGTAAGGATGGCTCTGTGCGATGCGGGATGCAGAAAACAATGAACAGCCGCTGTCGAGCACAGAGAATGGGTCTCGAAGAGCTACAAGTTACAGCAGATCTATGGGACTGACGGATACTCACTTCCAGCGATAGCAGAGGCATCAATATGAGCACGCTGCACCACCTGAAGTTGCTATTCAGTCACTCAGCTGGACCCGAATCCTTTCTAAAGCGAGCATCCATTCAAAGCCGTCGCTCAGGCAGACGAAGAAATCGCTCTCTCTCGTTCTCAAGGCTTTTGAACCCGCCATCCCAGTCTTCGACATTCTCAACAGTCCGTTTCATATCCTTAGGTCTGTCTCGGTTACTCCAGTTGCTTGCACCTTCTGAAGAGTCCACTGTCGAGTAGTCGCCACGAGTGTTCGTTGAAAACGTCCCTGTCGATCCTGAAGGCAGAGTCTTCTCCCGGCGAGATGGAGTACGGTTCCTTGGAGGCGGGCTCCTCTCTCTCGGCGACGGGCTCCTCTCTCTCGGCGACAGGCTCCTCTCTGTAGGCGAGGGACTCCTCTTCCTTGACGGCGGACGCCTGGGATTAGCTATGGAAGCTTTCCTTTCCGCCTTCTCTTCTTTCAACTCGCGATCCACTTTCGCCGCGACCCTGGCATGCTCCATGTCGTCCACCTTCTCCATGTCTTCGGGGTCGTCTTTAGACAGGTACTCGGCTGCTGCAAGGATAAAACCTGCCATTGCACCAACAAGCACGTGCTGTATGATACTGTTGAAAGCTGGACAGAACGAGCGGCTGGTGTCTCGCTTTATATCAATCCCGTCACCGATCGCTGGGGCTGATGATACGTTTGCTACAATCATACCAACATTTGTCAAGCTGGCAACATCTGCTAGACCGATTGAGCCACAAGCAGAACAAGGCTGATTCCATCCTACCAGCGCAAGATATAACCCAAAATAAACTACTGTGAGCAATGTTTGCTGATACACGTCTTGATACTCACAGATATGCTCAGGCATACAAACGCGTTGTTCCGAACCACTACGCGTATGTCTCGCCGATTGCATGTCATTCATTGTGCGATTGAGACGCTGGTTGACAATCAGGTGTATGATGGATGGCCAGATGAGCGTCGGAAACATGTCCACGTAGTATATCAATCATGCCAAACGGCTAGCTTTTCCAACGTGAATGAAGTACAATCTCGTTCGTCCAACTCGCGATCGTTCAACATTGTCAGTCTTGCGTCTACCATTCGGTTCATACTTTCCACGATCGTTACGACGTTCCCAGAACACATAGTAGTCGTTCTGACAAAATGAAATAGCAAACGAATTCAGAGTCACGAAATCCAGCCTGTTGTGGAAGCGCAAGCGATCCCATTCCACCCTTTCAACATTACAGGAGCAATATGCATGTAGTGTCTTATTTGCTCAACTGTCCGCACATACGTACCTCATGCGAGCTATAGTCTAGCCACACGTCTTAAAGCCTAACTTCGGATCTGCAAGGAGTATTGAGTCGAGTCTTGAACGTGAAACGCAGAGGCCCCTGTAGTCTGCTCGTCGTGTACCAAGGGTGACCAGAGAGCTGAAAGGACATGACGAGCGGATATTGAGTCGATAGCACTGACAGACGAAGAGAACAAGGTGGGAGAAACGCATAGCTGGCTAGACAGAAGCCTCTCCGTTTCCCCAAGCATCGACACTGATTAAGTACATACAATCGCTCGTTCATAGACACTACAGTCAATGGAGATGCTTTTTGAGCCCTGTCTTGGCCGTCATCCATGACCGCCGAAACGGTGTCTCCAGCTACAATACATTCACGAAGGCATGTAGTCAATGAAAATTCCGCACCCACGATTTTACAACATCGTGAGAGGACGACTTGGTTCTTGAGGACCGATAATCTCCTCAGAAGCGTTCTCGCTTGAAAAGGCAGAACGTCCAGGGAAAGCAGATCAGGACATCAATCACAGCCGCGGATTCCCCCGCTCAACCCTCCCCGTCCGCACCCTTGCGCCATCAACTCCAAGCCGCTGCTGCAGCTGCTGCTGCTCCAGCCTCCTACTAGGCGGAGGCGTTCTCGACCTCGCGCGCGTGCGCGAAAGATTCAGCCCCATACTCATCCACCACTCATCCGGGACATCATCCCTCTGCGCCAGCCTCTCGACAATACGACGCATGGCGCCGAGGTCCTGCTCGTCTTCGCCGCTGCTGAGGAGGAAGGCGGCGTCGGAGAGGTCGCGCTCGCTGCGGGCGCTCGGCGGGCTGACGGGGTGGGGTTCGGGGGCGTCGCGTGAGGTGAAGGTGTCGACGTCTGGGTGGGAGGCGAGGGGTTCGTAGCGTGGGGGCGGGGAAGGGGCGGTGCGCGAGCGTTGCTGGGTTGTTGAAGAGTTGGGCGCGACGGAGGCTGTCAGGGAGTCGGCACTAAAGCGCCGGAAGTAGTCGTGCACCTGCTCGGAAGCCTCTCGGACGGCGGCACGGCGTGGGCTGAGTGGCGCACGGTCGTCAGGGATGTGCGCGCGTCTGGTACGACTGCTGTGGTCTCGTCTGTTGGCGAAGATCCAGTCCTCGAGATTTTGAACGTCGGGTGCTGGGCGGTTCTGGCTGAGCTGAAACACGCGCTCACGGCCTTCTTCGTTGTCCAGAGCTTCGTTGATCAGGCGGAAGCCAATCTCCACCCATTCCGGCTCACCCTGGAGAGCGTACCGGTTACCTTCCCTCGCATGTGCCTCTTGATGTCGCATGACTCGCTCGCGACCACCAGCCGGATCTCCCTGTTCATGGAAGTACATGTCCTCCGCGAAAGCAGCCGTAGCTTCGCGCTCCTCATCGTTGCAAACGAGATCGTCAGCATCCACGGAGGATATCGACTCGCTTCGTACGCTTTGAGTCTCGTCTGCAGAGGTGCGTCGGCTGGGCTCCGAGGAAGCATACGGGTCCGGCTCGGTGATGTTGGTCTCATTAGAGGTGAAGGAGTGGCTGGCTGCTGCGCTAGCAAAACTGCTCTCCGCGCTCGGGAGTGTCGCATCGGGCGTGATGGTTGTCTGCATGACTTCCCAGCCATCGGCAGATGTTGGGCTTCGGTTGCGGTCGCCAAGGCCATCGATGGGTGACTCTGCGCGCCATGAACGGCTGAGCGGATGTCGGCTTGTGCGTGTTCTCATTACATTGTCTGATTCAGGTAAGAATAAACTCTCTGGATCTTCTGATACGTCGTGAGGAGGGGTGGGCAGCGCACTGCGGGATGGCCTCGAACCATCGCGCGAATGTGGCCGATCCGGACGAAGCAAAGGCTCCGGTGATCGTCGCAAAGAGTTGCTGAAGGACAACTGGGGCGGAGTTTGAGTGGATCGCTGTACAGTTGGCGGCGAATGCGATCTACGAAAAGTATGTCTCTGCGTCCAAGCGCGTCTCGCCTCAGGATCCCAGTCAGAGAAGTCTCGCGGCGGCATCCTCGTCAGTCCAGCCTGTATATGTCTAACAACTCTGCCCCCCAGCGGCGCGCTGTCGCTCCGCAGTTCCCGCTCCTGCTCATCGAGTGATCGTAATTGCGCAGTGCGCGGCTCAGGTACTGGTAGGGGTGGAGGAATCGGGGAATGCCCGTCTGCGGATTCTAAAAGCGTAGAGATGGGCGGCACACCACGATGGTCGGTGCGTCGCGGTGATCGCAGGCCGTTGAAGCCGACGGACGGGGGTGGAGAGCGGTTGATGCGGGGTGGGAGTCGAGAAGGGTCGCGCGGGAGGCGGACGCGAGGGCGGTTGCTCTGGCGGCCGTGAACGGAAGGGTGCCGGCGGATTGGGGAGCGCGCATTTGCGGTAGGGTCGAGCTTGATCGCCTCCTTCTTCTCTCTGCGCTCCTCGGGATCGCGCCAGATCCTGAGGCATACAATGTTAGCCTAGATGATACTGAGGCTGTGTTGCGACAACTTTCGCGCCTGTTTACGCGCAGTTGCTCTCCCATTGTTTCGAGCTGCACTTACGGGAGCCCCATCGCGGTGGAACTTGAACAAAGTCGACCAAATGACTCGGAAGTGATATGCGACCGGAGTAAGAGTGGAGATTCGTTGATATGAGCGGAGAAGGGGGGGTTGTTGATGGTCGCGGCGGAAGTTGGTTTGCGTTGTTCGCGGAATTCTTCTCGTGGAGGTGGCGGAACGGGGGGAGCGCCATCAGTCGGGATCCCTGCCGCACTAGTTGCCGACGGGCGCTTGAGTAGAGGCCCCAATTGGGTTTAGACTGCAGAAAGTAAACTCGACTTGCTTTGAATCGTAAGGTGTAGTATATAACGACGTCCAACGTCTGATCCGTGGTAGAATACCCTGTTACCAGATTCTTGGAGGTAGTGGAAGTATACTACGTCAATGTTGCGGACGCAGATTGAAGTGAGGATGGCATGCGAACGATGGTTCCGGCAAGATAGCTCATATCTGGTCGTATGAAATCGACACCTTGTTCCGTTTGCACGCAATATTCGATTTCCGTCAGTCATCATGATCGAGCTCGGCCTGCAGCGTATTTCGCGACTTTTGGCCAAAACCCCACTGCCATGGCGCGCAATCCACGTCGCCGGCACCAACGGTAAAGGCTCCATCTGCGCCTGCATCTCCAGCATGCTCGACGCTTACAATGGCTCACTCCGGAGGGCTGTGCTCAAAAGTCCCAAGCTGAAGCATGCCCGGTTCACGAGTCCGCATCTGATAGATCGTTGGGACTGCATCACAATCAATCAACGGACCGTCCCGTTTTCGACATTTGACGCGGTAGAGAGCGAAGTTCTGCAGCGAAACCGGGAGGAGGCTATTGGAGCGACGGAGTTCGAGCTCTTGACTGCAACTGCGTTCGAAATATTCACCCGCGAGAAGGTCGACGTTGGAGTCGTTGAGGTGGGTATGGGCGGTAGATTGGACGCCACGAATATCATTGGTCAAACCGATGGTGTAGACATCCCCAAGGGCTTTGACTCCGCGGAATTTAGAGCTCCACCGCTGGTGACTGCTATCTCCAGCATCGGGCTTGATCACCAAGGCTTCCTTGGCAACACTATCGAAGAAATTGCCAGAGAGAAAGCTGGTATCATCAAACCTGGCGTGCCTTCAGTCCATGATTACTACAACGATTCGAGAGTCCGACGTATTCTCCAGGACATCGCCATGATGCACAGTCCATCCGATGGTTGGGGACACGATCGTCAAGCGGAAGCAGACTACGGACGCTTTAGGAAACGATTTGGGATGCCTGACGAGTCTCCTGAGGGTCTTCCAGCTGTACGGAACATCATCGTAGCCTATGGAGCAACATGGGAAGCTCTTCGCGAGCTTGGACTTTTGCGGAATGAGCCCACCCTCAAGAAAAGACACGGCATAATGGCGCTGAAGCACAATATGTTGAAGGCAGCGTGCTCCACCACATTTCCAGGACGGCAGCAGCTCATCAACATCAACACTTTGACCGATCGCAAGGAGTATATCCTCTTGGACGGAGCGCACAATGCCGACTCTGCTCGAGCTCTATCGACGAAGGTCTCGGAACTATACCCTGACCATGCCTCAGGGCAGCGCAGTCTCACGTGGGTGATTGCAGCCTCCGACTCTAAAGACGTCAAGGAGATACTGGCTCCCCTGCTTCGGGACGAAGACTCCGTTTTCGCCGTCGAATTTGGGCCTGTGGATGGTATGCCTTGGGTGAAGCCACTACCTACGGCTCGTCTGCTAGATGCTGCGCGGAGTTCTGCGTCTTTGGAAACATCGCAGGATTGCGGCCGGGACGTGTTACATGCGTTGAAAGCTGCAAGTAAGCTAGCTGCAGGCGGGCCTTTGGTGGTCGCTGGGAGCTTGTATCTTGTTGGCGATGTCCTGAGATCGCTTCGGAACTCAGAAGGGGCCAACTTGGCCAAATCATCTGAGCCACTTATTAGGGAAGGCGAATTGCAGCCGCAAGCATGTGCAGCCGATTCGGTCAAGATTCGCCGCATCAGATCTCGATGAGATTCTGGGCCCCCGATTTAGAGAGCTGCAGAAGGACTTCGCCTCGATCAGAATTTAACAAGTGCGGTGTTTCATCAGCACAGCCGAGAGACATTATAGAATGCTGCCTCGGAGGGCACGGAAGACGCTTATAGCAGCAGCTCACACGCTCCAGTAAGGCGTTAGCCTCTTCTGGACTCTCCAGCGTTGCCCACATGTTGCTCCTGTTCTTCATGGAAGCCGATACGACGACGCTTTCTAAGGGACATACTGGTGAACCCGTGAGAGAGTGGACTTTAAACGGAACACCTCACGGTAGACTAAAGGCTACTACCAGAGGTCGAGGAAAGCTAGTCACTATCAACCGCACATTCTACCCAGTTGCACCGGATGCACTTCGAGATCCAACCATCGACACCTTGTAACATCCGGATGCCTTAAGCGGCCCGCATTGATGCAAGATCACTTGTAAGGTATACCAAGGTGCAGCACGGCCCTTATCAACATAAATTGTTGATGATTCTGATTGTCGCGAGGATAGATGTCAAGGTATTTGGCTAAGAAGCTAAGCTTGATTAGTGGAAAAGTAAAAGACAAAGCGGGTGTCTCAACATACCATTCCTTGCGATCCTCGTCGTAGAACAGGCCTTTCCAAGAACCTAGGTATTCGTACCCGGCGTTCCATATCAACTCAAGGAGCCGCTGGATGGCCTTGCAAACATCGTTTTCCCCTTTCATGTCCTTTCGCTTCTCAAGATATTGAAGCCCTCCTGGATGTCCGCCATCTTCCTGCTGATCCCCACGAAATGACCGAGCTCGCCCTCACCTAGAACGTTCAGGATCAAGTAGTCCAATCCGAGTCCGGAATATTGGAGTTCAGCGCTTTGCGTCGCCTTCACCCACTTGACGTCGCAGATCCCACAAGGGTCGCCATCTCGGAGGTCCACACGTAGGTGGCCTGAATTTACCACCTCGTTCTTTGCCGTCCTCGTAGGGCCTCGATGGAATTTTTCAGGATTGCTCGGAGTCCAGTCTTCTCTCTTGTAGTCAAGCTCCTGAATGACTTTGATGACAACGTCCTTGTCCTCGGGCTCACGCGTGGCGATCCACACACCGCGATACTCTTGGGACTCGAAACCCGCCACCCACTCTTCCGATAGTGTTGCCAAGGAAGCCTTGGTGATCAAGCCCGATGCTGGAGATAGCAGTCACCAGCGGTGGAGCTCTAAATTCCGCGGAG
>Ga0115854_10340_pt1 | contig 11023 bp, 11 predicted proteins | sample InSIn2SAF170_FD_83868 | JGI IMG/M metagenome (GOLD analysis project Ga0115854, IMG submission 83868)
AAATACCCGTGAGTACTGGATAAGGGCACAATTCGTTTTTCTGCATGTTTTCCTGGTCATGCCCCAAACAAATTACGGCTCTTCCCAAATGATTCACAATCGAGGTGGCGGGATTCGAACCCCCACTATATTGAAAGGGGCCCCCCCCCTACTATTGATTAAAGGCGGCACCCCTCTTATTATATGGAAAAGGGGCCCCAGCCCCCATAATCTAGCAACAACCCCTATATATGGAAGCGCCCTTTGGAGATCCCCCCCCACCCTGGCAGTATATTGAATTGGAGATGGCTGAAAAGCACTCACAACTGGGAGAGGATAGTTCGTTATTGCATACGTAGTAATACAACCACAGAATTTCTATAGAAAGGGGTTGGGGCTTGAAATACAGAACTGCCTTCACCCACCTCCCCATATCTCGAGCTATAACACCTCCCCTTTCTATCATTCCAGGGGTGTACCCGCGAATAATAGTAATAATAGGGGCCCTAATTCATTCATGAATTTCTAATAATAGGCCCGCGGGAAAGGGGAAAGGCGAGGCTTTGCAAAAGGGGGTGCTAAGAAGTCCACCACCCGCCCCATAAGGAGGAGCAGCGGCTTGGCCTATTCTATATGTAGGTCCACCCGCCCAACCCTACCCCAAGAACTGGGAGTACAGCACGAGCGAGTTCATTTCATTCAATAATAATAGCAGGGTTCTTTATTCGAGCAAATGTTTCCCTTCGCAGCCAGCTGAGCCCCCCATCATTATTGAAGGCTGCTTCCCCCTTTCGAATACTAATTGGGCATGTGAGCCAAAGAAGATCAATTGGATCTCGATCCAGAAGCGCTTAAATAATAATGAATAGGGGTTTCGGATCGATCAGGTTCTTATTAGGGGAGAGAGAGGTCCACTTCGATCAGATCAATCACCGAGATCGCCTATTCCCCATTCCTGCATCCCTAAGGGTCCTACCTATATCGATTGATTGGGATAGAATCGATTCCCGAATCGCCTATTCATTATTCTTTCATGGAGGTGGGAATATGTTTTTCGGAAGTGCTACGATTATCATATAGAAAGGGTGATTCCCCTACTCAGAATCCATTTTCCTGCGGACGGCGCTTTTCCTATATAATGACTGGGTGGGGAGCTTAAATAATAAGAATCTGCCCCCTTCCCCTGTGTAATGAGGGGGATATGCAAACGCGTTCATGCTATGCTTCACCGATGTGTCTGGATCCTCCCGATTATTACGGGAAGGGGTGATGAGCAAACAAAAACAGTTGATTCCCCTAATAAGAATCGCCCCATTATTATTGAATTCCGAAGAACCCGGAAGGAATGGAAAGGTGATGATATTCTGGATCATCGCCCTTATTGAAGAATAGAAAGGGTACTTATAAGGGTGGGTTTGTACGTACAAGTATCGTGCACGTGATACTATTGATCGAGGATCTACACCATGTTATTCTATAGAAAGGGGAATTGCCTATTATTAGAAATTCAGAAATGAATTAGGGCGCTCTCCCCTTTACTGCAACGAATCAGAAACAAAAAGCCACAGAATAGAATTGATTAATTGGCGCATAACTCCGGGAATACTCCCCATGCATTGTATACGTGGAAACAACAACCAGAAATGAGGATATATGTTTCACCCCACCCTCATATCCACCTTTTTTTCATTTAAGAAAGAGGGATATTTATTATACAGATACCCCCGAGGGGGAGATCCCCCTGGACCCCCCAACAACCGCCACCTTGAAGATCCTTTTATCGAGAAGAAGGGGACCCCTTAAATAATAATAGTAGGGGAGTGTGAGATGAGTCTCACCTCACCCCACGGAATAATAGAGATAGCCTTAGGTTCTCAGAATGCCGATATCCCGCTCGCTATAGATGGGGTAGGGAGGAGACTCGACCTGCAAACTAAACACTAAAGAGGGTTCACCCGCTAAGGAGGGAGATCCCCCACTGATTCACCCACAAACACTAGTTCACCCGCAAATGAGGAGCATGATCCCGCTGGATAGAGAATAGGCCCTCTAAGCTAAATCCAGGTAGTGTTTCCTCTGCCTTTATATCATTTAATAGGGGCTGGTTGACGAACAGGGGGATCTATAGCTCATCTAGTTGGGGGATTGGGGGAAATCCCACTAGGTTTGGGTAGCACCGGGAAGTATTGGGGAAGTGCCTCTAGTGAGCCAGTGATGAGTATGATCCCGATTGAACAGGAGTCTAATCCGCTTCACTAACTCCACTTCTCCCAATAGGATTGGGTTTCTTCATCGGCCGATTCCCAGAGATTCACTGGCGGATTCAGATACAGTAGTGTATGGAAAAGCTTACCCATCAAACCATGTTCATGCCCGGGCGGGGAGGATATCATGCTCGACCGATCGGCAAATAAATGTGGCTAAATACAGGAAGTTGTGACTCGGGTTCATCAAAGTTGTGACTCGGGTCCATCATGTTATCCCCTTGCTAACCACCCCGAGGTAAGTACCTTCCTCACATGCGTTTTATGCTATCAAACCTGCTCCTGATAGGTAATGCTATCACTGGGCAAGAGGTTATTACATAGGGCGATAATACCTCCTTTCCATCGAGCAACAGATGAAGCGGTTGGGCTGCTATTCCCAACATTGGAGTTCGGGTTCAAGTATCGGGGTTAGAGAGAGGAGTCCCAAGTGGATCAGAGATCTGTATGGATACCCTTGTAGTTCGATACCCAACGCCGGGAACCCCATTCGAGTAAGCGTCAGCATTCGAGCCCACCCGCCATCGTTCGTATTATCACCTACCCCCACCCTGAAATAGTAATAGTAGGCCACACAACTGCCAAGGTTCTGTCCAATGTTCGTCGCGGTGATCCCCACGTCACCTCCGAACCCCCTACACCCCCTGTCCCCAGGCCGCTCTCCACACTGCACAAGACTACGTTGATGAGCACCCCTTGAAAAAAGCCCACCGCTATTGCAGGATTCACTGACCCAATGCCAGTATCTTATCAACCGACACCAAGCCCACTCCACTCACCAAGTTATTATATAGAAAGGGACGCCTGTTGACCACTCTACTCTCAAACACACTCATGTCCCCCGGCTCCATGTCTGCCATCACCAGCACTCAATGCCCCCAACAACACACTCTAACAGCTGTTGGAGACGCCTGAACGCTTCGGTAACTTGCTCCCATTCAATTCACGGATTCGGCGCGATGCGGCGTACCAAAGGTGCTACTTTGATGATCCAGTTCTTGATGTACCCCGTACCCCTCTTTCCCGGATCGGGTCAACCTTTCCCTCTTTGAGACGGGGTAGTTGTGGAGGTGCCAGCTATTGCTACCAAGCCCGACTTGCCTGAGCCTACCTCAGCACACCTCGGCTCTGCTTCCTCCCCCGGCTATAATAACTCGGGAGGCCCAAGCTTAAGAACCATGGTTGTATGGGTGTGGCTATCCACCTGGGACATCTTTCTTCATGGGGTGGAGGCGGGGGTGCTTCTTTAGATGTCCCGGGATGGGAGGGAGGTGTAGACGAATGCTCAATATTCGAAGGTTAAGGTTCCATCTTCATAGTAGAGTATAGTACTGATATTACGTATGTAACGCAGTGCATTTGCGTAAGAAATTCCATATTACGGAAGAAAACTCGAAAGGAAGGGATAGGGTAATTTCGAGTTTTCTATCCATTTGGCCGCAATCTGGCTAGCCTAGAAATACAATCGCAGGTTGAAGAGGGGGGAACGGGTTGGGGGTTAGGCGGAATAGGGAGAACAGAACGGTGCTAATGGGATGATAGGGAAATGGCTCGGTATGCTAAGGTCCCTGAGCAAGTGATCACTTGCGGGCCGGGCGGGGGTGACGAGAGAAACATCTCGAATTCACCCGGCTTATTCTGGGAGGGTGCTTTAATAGGAGGAGAATCCCAAAGAAGTATTATCCCGTTGAATCGAACCTGCCACCGGAATCGGTTGCTAAAATGCCAAAGAGAGAGAGGATTGCTATCTGAAAGTCCCATTTCTCAAGTTCTACCTCTGATCCCCTAGGTATGGGTAGCACTTTTTGCCATATAGAATTGGCTCGGGCGGGGAAATGGATCACTTAGCCCCACCATCTCGCTTGCTAGAAATCATCACCATATCGCTGGTTGACCCATAACAGCGGAGAGGGGTTAGGGCATGGCATTACCTACACATGATTCGTGATAGCGTCAATTTACCCATTCCCTAGAGAGGATCGATTTCACCCATTCCCAAGTATGACTAATTCCCGTAGGAATTCGCCTATTTCTTCTCGATTCAAGGCGCCTTAGTTCATTTAGTAGGCGAACCCGACTTTGAACCCAGATACCTACCATCCCCTTCATTCAATAAAGCTTTTCTTGTCCCTTAACGGTAACAGGGAGAGATGTGCCCTATTATTGAAGCCTCAGCATAGAGAATCGCCGCTTCCAACCCTCTTCAGTAAGAGATTCATTTCTTGATTCCTAATAATGCTCAAATTCCTCTCTTAATCTTGCCCCGCCTACTATTACAATAAGCGCCATAATTGGAGAATCATGAAATTGGCGGATATTTCGATTATCCGCCGCTTGCCACATTTCTTAGTTATCCATTGAAAGAGGGAAGCTTCTATTTCAATTATCCGCTTTCCTCGACATGGAAACTTGCCCCCAACCCAAAGAATAGTAGTAGGGGCATTTCATTCCACCTTCATCAATTAGGAGTCGTCCGGAGTATGCAATGTTGAATCCGAACGCGCAGCTATCCCCGGGGCATGCCCATTTATCACGTATATCAGACTTCTATTCAAATGCCTCAATAGTAGAGATTCAGGATAGCATCCCGCCCCCATTTCTTATTGTTTAGAGGCATGCATTTCAACAATTTTGGATAGTCTAAAATAGCATACCAATAGAATAGGGGGAAAGCGCTCACCCCTTCCTATTATTAGGGGATAGCGGCGCTTCTATTATTATTCTAACGCTTCTATTATTATTCTAACGCATCCCAATCAAAATCTCTGATCATAGCTTTATTTCCATCGCGAATATTGCTATTCTAGTATTGTGGAACAAGTAGATCCTGATTGAGAATAGTATGGCTGCACCACATGAGTAGAGTAGTGGGTTGGCTGAAACAAACATATACGCCGCCTGCACGGCATGAGTAGGCATATCGAAGCTGTAGCTTCGAGTAGCGGGTTAGCTGAAGCAAGATCCAAGCTCCAGCCTGATAACCCTACTTATTACTAAAAGTGGTTGGTGGGCTTGAATAATAATAGAGCGCCTTATTAGAATATACGGGGATGTTGATCCGAGAATAGTTAGTTGATCCATCTTCCCCAAATAAGAATAGTAGGGGGATTGGTAATACTAGTAGGCGCTCTCAAGAAGTTGGCCATTTGTCATTCAATGGTAGATAGTAGGCGGCTTTCAAATAGCTTTTGTCTAGGGCAATCAGCGCCCCCTTCTCCTATTTGAGTGGTTGATAGCTTTCAATAGGGGTGGCATTCGCTCTTTTGCGTATTAATGAATAGAGAAATAAGGGCGTTTGATTCCCTGCTCCAGAGTCCCTGCTCTCAATCAGACTCTCCCGATGCCCTCCCATTCCAATCTATCATTGATTGATGGGCCCGTAGCCCAGTGAGGGAATGTCTGATTCAATCCCCCAATACGAGGTAGCGAGACTTTGCTATAGGTAGGCATGTTCCCGATTCCTATTATTCATAGGTAGGCAGTCTCTTATTCTCAACTCCTATTTTCAAGGTTGGGCCTCTTAATCAGACTCTGGTTCCTTTTGTGCATCCATTACTAAGGGTTTGTTGGCGTAATACCAGCTTCCCAGCATACATTTCTTCCCATTCCAATTCATTATCGCTTTTCTCAGACTTACTCTTACTGGATGGAGTGGACAAGGGGTAGATAAGACTTGGATTCGATTCAATTGCTCTTCTCCTCCAAAGCGTACGCATTTGATTGGGATAGCTGGCAGTGGAACCAATCTCTATCGGTGGTTGATGACAATGGTATGCTTGGATCCGTAGGTTGGCCTTTGCTTCTAATGAAACATCTCCGGCAGCTTCCCTTGACTTCGATTCGATCCCCTTTCGAAGTTCTGTTGTCAATAGATGCCGGCTTACAGCTCGAAATGGTTCCTAACCCCTGTCCACCCCTCTCATTCAACAGTGGGGAATGTATCCCCTATTCCAATTCATCATCCATTGATGGGCGAGCGCTTCGCTTCTATTCGATTCCTAATAGGAGGTCATACTTATCCATAGGTGGTGGATCAGACTCTGGTATGGGTAGGCATGCTTTCCGCTCTATCAGAAATTCGCCTCTATTTCCAATCAGTGGTGGCTAATGAATGGCGGTATCAAGATTCCCAAATAAGAGTTTGCTCGAGGTAGTCATCATTTCCGGTAGATAAGACTTTGCAATAGGTATTCGATTCAATCGCTTCCCTTTATTTACTAGTAGGCGGTCTAAGCTCTTCAAGTAGATAGTTGCCTTCTCTTCTCATCCCACAGAATAGCAGTCTCTGATTCCAAGACAGCTGTTAGTAGTGGGTGGTCTAATAAGTGGCTATCTCGCTCGAATACTATTGGCACTTCTTATCCCTTGAAATCGAATATTCGATTAATAGAGACTATTCTATTGGTGGAATTGAAGATCTGGATCGGTTGGCGTTTGATGGAAATAGTGATAGTAGGCGTCTAATAGTAGGTAGTGATCTCCTCTTCTCAGGTAGTGATCTTCCCTTCTAATTGAATAACGTGGGCAGTGGAGTAGATAGCTCTACTAACCTTTGTTTGATAGGAGATTCTAGTGGAAGCGAAAAGTTCCCAACTCCACCTGCTGTAGAGGAGAATAAGTACCGGGAATCAAACAAAGCTATTGAATCGGAAACGCTGATCCACCCACCTATAAGAACCCGGGGATCAAACTGTTCTATACCCAAATAATAGAAGAAGCCCAGCCTGGCAGCATCTAATAGCAAACGCTGATCCACTATCACTAATAGAGGGCCATTAAGAATAGATTGGAAGCAATCCAACCCTTCCCATTGAACGAGAGATCCTTATTAACCAGCCACCTCCATAAATCAGAATGTTTGAAACCGGCAAAGTGGCTAATACGTATGTAATATGCCCCTCCTATCAATAGTATGCCCCTCCTATCAATAGCTTTCTAAAGGTGTGGGCAGAAAGAAGTGAATTCCGATTCTTATTAGTATTCCCATTTCTTAGTTATTCCCACCAGCAAGTGAAATGGAAAGCAAACAAATTCAAGTTTTGGGCAAGTTTTGTGTTTCTCTCATCAGCAATATTCAACAAATTCTCTACTAACTGAATTTCTTCTGTCTAATTCGATTTGTTCATTTCTGCTTCCCGGGTGTGCATCATATTCAATAATATGCCACTCCACTCCCACTCCATAAATAGATGGCCTTCCCCCGATGAAATGCTGAAATGGGATTAGATCAACCGTTTTCCAATCTATTAGCTGGTAGGCGGCTATCCCTTCTGTCTCAATCCTATCCCCAACTCCCTACTACTAGTAAAGGTGATATGAATAACTATGCCTCAAGTCCGACATTCCCCTTTATCGTTCTCCCTGGATGGTGGGGTGCGAATCTTGAAATGATCATAATGGGGGTTTCCCTTAAACAAATTGCATTTCAGCATCCCCCCATAAGTAGAGTATCATGCCGGTCGAGAAAAATCGAATTGGATGGGCAGGAAGCTGGGTTTTCCTCCAATTAGCCAGATAATCCCATTTCAATCTGATAAGCCATTCCCTTCCGGGGGGGATTCGCCCACTTCAGTTTCTAGTTGCCCACCCCACTTCAGGATAGTAGGGCATTTCCAATCCCTTATGCTTGTCACTGAATAGAAGGGCAATCTATCCAGTTTAGTAGGGGGAGGTTGGCCCTCTATTTAATAAGCCATCCAACCCTTCTAGTTCAGTTGGCCATTCATTCCCATCCCTTGATACTAGTTCTCGAATAAAGACCCACCTTTTCAACTCGACTTGATACAGCTATCCCTTCTCATTAGTAAAGGGATTGGCATCATTTGCTAATCGATCCCCTTCATTCCCTCTATTGCTTGGTAGGCGGCTATCATAGCTTCACTATCCACTCCGACCGTCACTATCATCTGGATACCAGGAAGGGTTGGTAGGTATCGGGTTGCCCCCTCTGTCATTCGCTTGATGGATAACTCCTTCACCCGGTTGGCTGATAACGGATCATAGGTCTCAGAGTGTCCCTCTGTCTCCTTATCCCTGTCATTCATTCGAGTGGTGGATACAGATAGTAATGCACGCTCTCCAACCGGTATGACTATTTACTTCTCCATCATGGTCAATGCCGGTTGCATGTGTCGCTCTTAATTGAGTGGACCAATCAAACGCGGTACACCGTTTATGGCTATAGCTATTAGTTGGTCGTCACTCCAAACGAGTAGACCTCTAATGGTGCGGGCCGGTGTCAGCGGTTGGGTTTACTCGGGTAGACACGCTGATGTTACTAGAACTAGTGGTGGGAATCACTCTGATCGGGTACTTCCCTACTATTGGGTGTCGCATGTTGACCCAGTGGTTGGAATCCCCTTGTAAGATTGAACTACTAATGGTATCGCTAGGCCATTGGTTTGAATCACTCTCTAGAAACGGGATGACCTACTAGTCGTGCTAGATCCATTCCAGTGGTTGGAATCACTCCATTAACGGGTTGATCACCTACTATTGTGTTGGCTAGAGCCTCCAGTCGGAATCAATCTTATCGGGTTGACCTGACTATTGGTGTTGCTGGTGCTATTGGATGGAATTCCTCTTGATGGGGAGACCTGAGAATATTACTGGTTGACGCGATTAGTGCGGAATCACTCCCTCCTAGATGGTTGCTTCCTACTATTGATGCTGGAGAGCCATTAGATGGTTTCATTCCTTAACGGGGAGACCTATTATTGGTGTTGCTTGTTGACCCAGTAGTTTGGAATTACTCTGGAAGGGGAGACCTACCATTGGTATCAGCTGTTGACCTATTGGTTGGGACTACTCTCTACGGGGAAGACATACTAATTTGAGTTGCTAGACCCCATTATATGGATTTACTCTCACCGGGTGGAACTGCTATTGATGTCATGGTTGGCGCGATTAGTTAGAGTCACTCTGAATGAGGAGACCTTCCAATGGAGATTGGTTGTTGACCTGGTAGTTTGAATCACTCTATCCGAGTAGACTTACTATTGCGTTGACTAGACTCAATAGTCGGAATCTTATATATAGGGAATGAAGACTTACTATTGGTTGTTAACCTAGTGGTTAGAATTACTCCATATGGGAGACCATACTATTGATGTTGGCTAGAGACATTGATTAGTTGGGAATTACGGGTTGACCTACCATTCATGTTGATGGAACCATTCTATTGGATGGAATTACTCATTAGGGGCGAACTACTATTGATGTCACTAGAGCCATTGAGTAGATTCTATTCTCTACGGCCCCTCTATGTATTGGTGTGTCCTAGTTGGCACGGTTAGGTGGAATTACTCCTTAGGGTATACCCCTCTAATTGTTGTTTAATTGGCGCGATTAGTCGGAAGCACTCTTTATTATTAGGGTTGACGACCGGAGCTTGGTTGGCATGAATAGGTGGGAGAACTAACTGGATACCCTCTCACTGTTGGTGTCGCTAGAGCTACTGGTTGGAAACACTCTCTTCAAGATGGGTATCTTCTCTCTATTAGTGTGAATTGGCGCAATTAGGTGTTCACTCTTTCCTATTAGGGAGGGTAGGCACACTAATGATACAGCTGATGCTAATGGTTGGAATCTTGATGGGTATCCTCTTACTATTGGTGATAGTTGGCGCGTATAGATGGATGCTATTTCTGAACGGGTAGAAACACTACTATTAGTGTCGCTAGAACCACTGGTTGGATTCACTCTTGATGGGTACCTTCCTACTATTAGGGATAGTTGGCGCGATTAGACGGATTCTATCTCTCCGGATATAGAACCACTAATGGTGTCAGCTGTTGACCTAGTAGATGGTTTCACTCTTGATGAGTACTCCCCTACTATTGGTAAAGCCTGAAGGTCGGGACTCATTCTTGATGGATTTCCTACTATTGATGCTAGTTGGCGCGAGTAGATGGACTTACTCTAACCGAGTTCTTCCTACTATTAGTGTCGCTAGAGTCACTGGTTCGATCCACTCTTGATGGTCTCCTACTATTAGTGCTAGAGCCTCCAGTCAGGTTCACTCTTGATGGTTGTTTCCTACTATTGGTGCTACTGGAGCTATTGGTAAACATACTAATTGGTACTAGTGCATCAGGGGGAATCAATCATGATGGATACTTTCCTATTCTTATTGGTGATAGTGAGCCACTAGATGGAATTACTCATTCGGATAGAACCACTATTGGTTTGAAGCCTTTAGTCGGGGATTACTCTATCGGGGTTGGGGATTCATACTATTGGTTATAGCCTTTAGTCCGAATCACTCTTTCTTCTTCTAGGGGAAACCTGCTATTAGTGCTAGAGACACAAGGTGGAATTATTCTATTCGGGCTGGGTCTCCTACCCTTGGTGTTACTATTATTAGTGCATCAGATGGGGAATCACTCATCCGGATAGAACCACTTATGGTCCTGCTAGTACTAATGGTTGGGAATTCCTCTTTCTGGGGTGAACCACTGGCGGTGCTAGAAACATTGGATGTTACTCATCCGGGTAGACACACTATTGGTTTAAAGCCTCTAGTCGGAAGCATTCTCGATGGGTACTCTCTTACTATTTGGTGATAGCCATTGGGTCTCACTCTCGATGGGTTGACACACTCATGGTGATAGATGGCGCGAGTAGTTAGATTCACTCTCGCGGGTGGACTCACTATTCTTCGTTGCTAGAGCCATGAATTGTCAATCTATCAGGGCTGGGTTTCATTCTATTGGTGTTAGTTGCTGCGATTAGGTAGTTTCACCCACGGGTGGACTCATTCATTAATGTTACTAGAACCA
>Ga0115854_10341_pt1 | contig 11020 bp, 12 predicted proteins | sample InSIn2SAF170_FD_83868 | JGI IMG/M metagenome (GOLD analysis project Ga0115854, IMG submission 83868)
ACAATAGTTGTTGGCGCTTGAGATAACGAGATTGTTGAGTCTGCCGTTGAGAACAACACTGCATGACACTGTCAAGTACGCGTACAGCACGAAGGCAAGGCCCTCCATGCTTCAGCATTTTCCAGCCAGGTACTCGCCCGGGAAAGCTGGCCGATATCTTTCCGACACTTTTCTATCGACATGAGCTGTTTGCTTCCGTGAAGCTCCTCGGTCTCCTCAGAAACTCGCAACAAACACCGCATGAGGGATGTCACAATCCGTCAGCATCAAGGATGGGTGTCAAACACCCACTCACGAACCCCGTGCAATCTCTACACCAGCAAAATATCTGCTATCACTATTCGCAAGTTGACACCGAAGTAGGCTTCGGACGCGAACGTTGAGGATTACTGCAGGAATGACAACAGTGCCGGTGCAGGTGGCCTGAGCTAAGGGTCGATCCTCAATACCGTTAGCGCGGCTCTAGTTCAACCAAAAGCGACCGTTGATGTATCATCAAAATCGGCGGTTCTCACTCCACCACTGCACCAGCACGAGTCGAAGTCGGGATTGATTACCGAACACACCGCGTTGATAGGATACATTCGCGTCTGTCGTACTATACCAAACATGGCGTCCACGTTTCATCTAGCTACCACGGCCTCCGAAGGGTCCGATGTCCCACGTTGTACAATACATATATGAAGCTCTAGCCCCCAGCAGATCAAAAATCGCTATTTTCTCACCTTGAGGTCTCTCAGAGATACGCTTACATCATGTATGAGCCTGCTCCGCGGCCAAGCCTGTTCGCTCCAGCGAGCACACCAGCAGGTACACCTGCGCAGAAGGCCGCACATATCCAGTACCAAGACGTGACTTTGCGCAATTGGTATAGGAAAATCAATTGGCTCAATACAACGCTTGTGGTCCTCATTCCCACCTACGGACTTTACCTTGCTACGCAAACACCCCTGCGCCGCCTAACACTCGTTTGGAGTATCGTTTACTATTTCCTCACCGCATTTGGCATCACAGGAGGCTACCATCGGTTGTGGTCACATCGCTGCTACTCCGCGCGTCTCCCTCTCCGCCTTTTGTTGGCTTTCATCGGTGCCGGCGCTATTCAAGGGAGCATCCGGTGGTGGAGCGCAAACCACCGCGCCCACCACCGGTGGACCGATACCATGAAAGACCCTTACTCCGTCATGCGCGGCCTCCTCTTCAGCCACATCGGATGGATGGTGCTCAACAACGACCCCAAAGTCAAAGGACGCACCGACGTTTCGGATCTGGATTCAGACTGGGTTGTAGTCTGGCAGCATAAGCACTACGGCAAATGCCTTCTCTTCACCGCGTGGATCTTCCCGAGCCTAGTCGCAGGCCTAGGCTGGGGCGACTGGTGGGGCGGACTTGTGTACGCGGGTATCATTCGCGCCTGTTTTGTGCAGCAAGCCACGTTCTGCGTGAACAGCCTCGCGCACTGGATCGGCGAGCAGCCCTTTGACGACCGGCGCAGTCCAAGAGACCACGTGCTTACCGCGCTCGTCACCATGGGTGAAGGGTATCACAACTTCCACCACGAGTTTCCCAGCGACTACCGCAACGCCATCATCTGGTACCAATACGATCCTACGAAGTGGCTCATCTTCGCCTTCTCCAAGATCCGCATCCCCTACCTCTTCGGGCCCATGGCATACGATCTCAAGACCTTCCGCGAAAACGAGATTGAAAAGGTGCGCTTGCAGCAGCAGCAGAAAGCGCTGGACCGCAAGCGCGCCAAGCTCGACTGGGGCGTTCCGCTGGCCCAACTCCCAGTTGTGGACTGGGACGACTTGAAAGCGAGGTGTGCGCAGGGCGCGAAGCTGGTAGCGATTGCGGGGGTGATTCACGATGTCGAGAGCTTCGTGGTTGATCACCCGGGTGGCAAGACGCTGATTGCAAGTGCGATTGGGAAGGATGCCACGGCGATGTTCAATGGGGGTGTGTATGAGCATAGCAATGCGGCGCACAATTTGTTGTCGACGATGCGCGTGGGTATCTTGAGGGGCGGCCAGGAGGTCGAGATCTGGAAGGCTGATGGGAGCAGGTTGGAGAAGGATACCAAGGGCTTTGCGGTTGTAAGAGCTGGTGAGCAGATTACAAGAGTTGGAGCGCCGATTGCGGCTGCTCTGGCTGCATAGTCGATATATCTATAATTCATATGGACGTAGCTCACCAGGTTGCGTTCAGCAAGCATGATCAAATGACCTCTGTATTGGCTTTGTAATGGAAAGAACACGTGAGCGACAGGTACGAAACTTGGTGAGAACAGAGAAACATTATTGAACGTGATATTCGGGCAATCCAATGCCTTAGAGAGAATACTGAGCAACTCCAACTCCCCGGGTACCATCGAACACCATGCTTCCCTGCCACATGGTAGGAAGGGTATATCCGTAATCGAATATAAAAATGCCAAAGCAACGCCCTAGATGCATACTCTCATAACAAGTCTTGAACAACCGCGATTAGAGACGCTTGCTAGACAAATCTAAACATCCAGCGAGCTGACCATGTAAGTCACAATGTACGCCTCAGCATTGAGCACCTCGGCCTCGTCCGCAAGCACCACCTTACTGTCATCGAATGCAAACCAGTCATTGCCTTCCCTTGAATAGCTCACATAGTGCCCCGAATCGATCTTGCCCTTGTGTACAATGACTGAGGCCAATTCGTATGTGAGGCTGTTGGCCGGGGTGTTCAAGTTGTAATTTGTGATCGGCGAGCCTGAGGCTTTGGCGGCTTTGCTGTGCTCCTTCTGTAGGGTGGTGTACGGATAGAGGTCTAGCTTCATGGGGAAGCTGACTCTGGTTTCGATTTTTGAGGACTGGGCTTTGGAGTGCTCGAATCGCTGTAGGTGTCAGCAGAGTCAGATTGACGTATACAGGAATGTACTTACCTTGAGATGTATCGACAAAACTGGAGGCAAACGCTTGATGCTGAGCTGCTTGATGGCGTTCTGTGGACTATCGCAATTCCTGCATGTGTATTGAGCCGACTCGAGCTTTTCCCTAGCAGTAAAGCGCTCGAGACAGTCTCGCAAATCTAGAGCCGTGTCTTCACTATCCTTAGGAATTTGCTTGCGCTTCTTGCCCTGATTCCGTATGTCTAAACTAAGGTCCATATATGGGTCGAGTGCGGTGGTAGTGTTATGGCATTTGTCACAGGTGACGGTACTCGAGAGTTTGCCGTAGAACGTCCGATGCACTATACACTTGCAGTCCTCGGAGTCCGCAGTGCCACCGTTCGTCAGGTGTAGGGTATTCAGGAAGAACTGCATGTATTCGTGAGCATCCTGTTGCTGATAGCCAGCAAGCGCCTGCAGACTGAAGTTAGTTCAGCACCATTCGAGTCGTGATATTCGAGCCTACCTCTCCTGCTAGCCAGCTACCCATCAGCATGCCGACCGCACCGTATCCCTCCGTCTTTTCAGCTGAGTGGAACTCAACAATCATCTCGTCCAGCGCGCAGCTCACGCACGACTCCCTCTCACAGTCGGCCGTCTTGTGTCCTTCCGAGAGGAAAAAATTCCGTATGAAGGGGTTATGTACGATAGTCTGCAATATGACGCTCATGAAGCATGTCTGCCCCATGTTGTAAAGCCCGCGCAGGCCGGTCGCTCGGCAAGGAAGGAATGTAGAGTTGGTGACGATGAGCTTGTCATCATCTGTCGTTAAAGTGTCTTCGTACTTCCTCTTCTTGCCTATGGTCTGTCAGCCAGGTGGCCTTGGTAGGTATATCAGACAGCGTCCTGACCTTTCAAGAGCCTTCGCATTTCCAGCTCAGGGTCGTAAATGAAGTCCTGGCAGTTCCCACAGTATACGTTCCCGTCTCGTGACTCCACCGCTGTGTCTTGTCAGCCAAATCCACCAAAGCATGGACTCTGAGGTAACCCACAGAAGCAATGGCTCTTAGTGTCGAAGTGCTGATCTCGTTGTTCTTCAGTCATGATGTTGGGGCATTGCAGGCAGAGGTAAAGCGGGCGGAGGGATACGACGGGTTGGCTGTTTGAGTCGACGTATGTCTGCGCGATTATGCTCGGTTTATCGTGTACGAGCTGGAGGATCAATCGGTAGTGTTGGAGAGTCTGCTTGCGCGCATTCTCGAACATTTCGCCCATGTGCTCTGCACAGTAGAGTCAGCAGCGTCTCTTTACAAGCCTCAGGCCACCTACCACATCCATAAACAATATGCGCCATCTGGCTGCTCGGCACGATGTTGCCTTTGGCATTCTTGACCACCTTGGCCGAGGCCAGCGAGGCCGCCTTGGAGCCAGCCGCTGCGTCCATGGTGTTGAGGTAGGTGTGGTCGTGCGCCTAGATGCTCATTTACATGGCGGATTTCATGCGTGCGACTAAGATCTGTTGCTCTGCTACAGTCGAGGCAGCCGCGCTTCGCGTGTGAGCTCATGCGGCGATAACTCTGGGGAGAGCGGACCTGGATGAAGCCTATTGGTGAGCGGCTAGTGGATCTGCGCCCCACATCCCTAGATCGCTTTCTCAATCGCTTAATCAACGGTCTTGACAAATTGCCGAATAGTTCTGATCAATTCGCGTGATAGCTACAATAGCTTAACAACCAAACCTTAGCTTGGGACGCAGATTTCCCCTGAATACTCTGTAAAAGTACATTATAGATTCAGCAAAATTGCTGTCTTCCATCAGTTAGAACAAAGACAACGTGCCAGAGTGGTTAATGGGTATGACTCGAACGAGTTCATCAACTAGATATCATATGTCTTCGGACGCGCAGGTTCGAATCCTGCCGTTGTCGTTTTATTTTTGCGCCGGCCGGCTCCTTCAAATATTCTGACCTGTCCTGCTTTGGATTTGACTTTTTGTTGCAACAATAGAATCGCGTTGTGAAGGCTATGAGCGATGAGGACTGTAATTTGCCTCCTTAACGGATGACCTGAACTGAACATTCGTGCATCACGATGGCGAGCACATAATTACATTCAGATAGAGAAATGTTTGAAATTCGTAATGCCGTAGCAGCAAAAGCTAATCGTACAAGGGCGATGCTAGAATACGCATCAAACCCACGGTATCAAAGGTCGCTCAAAATTATCTTTTCGTCCGTCTTCAATCGACACAAGCATCTACAACTTCTTGTTGATCTCGCGCTCGGCCTCACCAGCCTTCTTGCTGGCCTCGCCCTGCACCTGGCCGGCCTTCTTGCTAGCCTCGCCTTGCAGCTCAGATGCCTTGCCCTTGGCCTGGCCGAGCGCCTCGTTAGCCTGGCCCTTGGCCTCGGCGGCGTTGTTGGGAGTGGCCTCCTTGACGGCCTCAGCGACCTGCTCTGTTGGAGGAGTCAGTGGATGTTCCATGTTAATGCGGATACATGAGCATCTTCTTATGCCATGCTTGATGGTGGACATCGAGCAATTGCATCAGATGATGTCATGCCTGTGGAATTGCGACTACTTACCACCCTTCTCGATGCCCTTTACGGCGGCGCCAGAGATAGTCCTGTCAACAGCCTTGGCAGCGTCCTTGATGGTCTCGACGGGGCTCTTGCGAGCAATGGGGGTGGTGGAGAACAGGCGAGCCTGGCGGGCGATCTGGGAGCGGAACATGATGATGTGTGGAGTGGTTGTAGATTTGTGGATGTGAAAGTTGTGAAGTTGACGGAGATGATGTCAATTGCAGTTGAAAGTGCTGGATAATGCGGACTTCAAAGAGCGTGACAGGAGCTTTATAAAGGGACAGATGCTCAAGCGTGAATCTGGTGAAGCTGCAATATGACGTAGTAATGATGCATCGCATAGCTCCATATGTGGTTAGACCAACGAAGCTTGGGCAAAACATTGGAGCTATGGATCGCGACATCGAGTTTTTGACAGTTTGCACATGCGAGAAGATCCATTTTAAAGTCATACACACATCACATTAGTCATCTAAGATTCTAACATTACATCGTTGGTGGTGTCCCCGTCTAACAGCCTCCTTTATGAGACCAAAGCCAACTGCCACCAGTCGCATCGCGCATTCGCATTCGAATCACGGATCTCGTCAATTCCAGTGATGTTGAGCCGCAGCACGCTCGCATTTTCACCGTACATGTCGAACTTGGGAATGCCAGGTGCCTCAGGTGCGCCCTCCTCCGCAAAGCTTGCGATGAACTCTTGCAGCGCAATTGCGACAGTACGGTTCGTCACTCCAGTTGGCAAGAGGCTGGTAGCACCTCCAGTGAAGTAGGTGTATGCAACGTCGAAGCCGTGGAAGGCAGGTGGGACGGCGAACAGGTACGAGTAGGTCTGGTTCTTGTAGGCCTTGGACAGGTAGTAGGTGTTGCAGGTAAAGATGCCCTCGCTGATGATGAGAGAGGCTCGGTTGTACTGGGTAGTGTAGGGGTACGAGCCGTCGAAGACTGGAGGGTAGAGAACATTGGTGATGTAATCGACCGACGAGTTGGGCATGTTGGGATAGGCCGTGTTCAGCTGCCTGCGAAGCGCTTCGTCCGATTGAATAGAAGGAGCAGTGAAGAGGGGTCCCTCGTTCGCGTTGTGACCGACCATGACGTTGACATCCTTGTCGAATCGGCCTTGGGCAAGCAGCTGTCCGGGCTGGAGGGGAACAAAGCTTCCATCGACGCTAGGGCCGTACATAAACTGGCCGTAGGAGGTATCGTACGCAACTTGCTGGGCATTGGCGCGCATAATGACCTCGGAAGGAAGAGCACGCAGCTCGGCGAGGGATGTAGTGTTTGTGAGGTTCAAGAACTTGCGGTAGGTGTCCTCCAACTGGACGTTGGATTGCACGGGCTGCCATCCGGGACTCTGTGGGATGGCCTGCTGGAATGGGGCCTTGCCCTTGAGTCCACCGTAGGCTGTGATCTGGTGCATGATGGAACCTCCACCTGCAGACTCGCCGAAAACTGTAACGCGGTTCTTGTCACCTCCGAACAGGTGGATGTACTGCTGTACCCATTCCAGAGCGAAGCGCTGGTCGTAGAGACCAACATTGGAAGTTCCGCCTTCAGCTTGGAACGAGGGTCCAGCTTGCCATCCAAACGCACCGAGACGGTAGTTGAGGGACACGTAGATCACATCGCCGTTTGAAGAGTTTCCAGAAGCGGCGATGAGTCCAGCAGGGTTGTTGTTCTTGTTTCCACCTAAGTGCTGTTAGAATTACTTCTGATTCGTCAGAAATGGTTTGACGTACCTGTGTATCCTCCTCCATAGATCCAGACAAGCACAGGAGCGCCGTAGCCCTTTCCAGCCTTGGCCAGAACATCCTCAGGCACGAAGACGTCAAGAAAGAGACAGTCTTCGTTCTCGCGAGGATCCGGTGTGGGAACTACGCTGCTGGAGTTGGCGCCCGGCGGTACATAGTTGGTGCTGGTGTTGTAGGTAGTGCCCAGAATAACGCTAGTAAGGAACTGAGTCGCCTGCGCCGACCATGCAGGGCCAGCTTGGGGACAGATCCTTGAGGTGCTGCCATTGTTGATTGAAGACCTGTTCTCCGCAGGTGCTTGTGGAGGGGCGAATCTCAGCTCTCCAACAGGAGGAGCTGCGTATCTGATGTTGGAGAAGTTGTAGAAGCCACCAGTATTCTACATATTGTCAGGACCTCAGTCTACGATACGCCCTTGCTCAACGTACATTGAAGGTCGCAGCCCTGTAGATCTCATATCCGAGATCCACGGTTGGGAGAGAAGTCGAATTCGAGTTCTGGGCAAACGCCGCGCCCAAAAGGGCTGCTGCACTGAAGAGCTTGAACATAATTTCTGCGAATTGACAAGAGCCAAGTTCTCAAGTCTACAATCAGGCGGCTCCAAGCTCTTTATCCACTACAGCTCCTGACGTTTATGGCACGCAATCCCCACAAAGCAAGGTATCCCAACCACCAGGTACCATCCTTCATCAGCCAGCGCCCCATTGAGCCGTCAGCCAGCAACATCGTCTAGACTAACGGCATCACAGCCCTAAGCTGTCTAACACCAGAAGCTATGGTTAGTTTATGCCGCATGAGTGAACGTGCCCGGCGGTTCCCCGCGCGTACTAACAGCGCAGGGCCGCCATGTGTACGTCACGCCCCGGAGCCTCGGCGATGTGGTGGCTTGGTATTCGTCCATTGCGACCGAGGCGGAGCTGCGTGGAAATGGTCACGAGTGAGATACACTAAGACGCAGCCTTGAGCCGCGCTGGCGGTGACATTGTATTGGATTGGCGCAATGCGGTTTGGTGTCGCCGGCAGAAATACTACAACTGGAGAGGTGGTGAGCGAATTCATTCGCGGGATTGCTTGCAAGGATCCCCCGCGCCGAGGCTAGTAGGTTCGCGGGGAAACATCGAGCCGCATACAAACCTTCTCGACAAGGCGAGACGGCCACAGCAGGCGTTTTCGTCAGCTAGGCTCGTTCTCATGTGCAAGACCTCCAGTTGAACATTGCTGTCTTACGCTGACGGACCTTCTGTCTCTGAACTGAGACGGCCGGCATTGAACTTCGCCTCCTGCTCATCTCCCTTCAGATGGAATCCTTTCTAGTCCAGCGCCCGAGCGCTGTGTACCGGGATCGATCTGTCACGATCCCTGCGTTTGTTTCCGCCACGGCACGGGTATGGCGACGACTCAGGCAATGACCGCTGTTCATGGAAGCTTCGGTGCGCGGTTCGAAAATTATTCCCAAGCGAGACGACCGTCTCCACGATTCATTCATTCGACATGTTGTCGCCACGTTGACCGTCAGAACTTCGATGAACAGGCTTCAAAGGAGGAATGCTATTGACATGGCCAGCAAGCAGGCATGACGTTCATTCAAACGAGCTGTTGAAAACGCTTTGGAATGCTCTTTGTAGAATCGTGCGCTCACACTAAGAACAGGACATACAAATCCGAGCAACACCATGAAAAGTTGTCGCGTTCCTGCAGCCTCTGCGCAAGTCCAGCGAGCAGCACGCTGGCAGTCTCTTCGACGTGCGTGTCAGACAGAATTGCCTGGTCTACGACGAGCAATGTTCCGCAACGTCCGGTGGTGTAGATCGTGAAGCCGCAAGGCCAACGCCGAAATTTATGGAACGGATTATCAATCCATGCACTATCTTCTCGCATTAGAAATGCACATGTTTGGATCAGCTCACCTACCCCACTTTCCTGCTGCTTACCACAGCTGCCAGAAGGAGGGGTAGCTCTAGACATATACCCACTCGACACAGCAACCTCATACTCACCTCACTCCCCTTGCCCACCACTCCCAACAACCCGCAGCCAAAATGTCCGGCCCCGTCACCGAAATCGCCTATCTGCCCCTGAAACCCGACGTCAGCCTCGACTCCGGCGATGCCTCAACAGCCTGGCACGAAACCCTCTCCACCATCGCGCAGCAACCAGGCTTCATCCGGCTATCCTGGGGTTTCCAAATCGAGACCCCAACCGTCGTGCAAATGGCAATCGGTACGCCCCCTCCCAATCCACCCCGCCCATTCTCACACACACAGACTGGACCTCCCTCGCCGCCCACAACGCCTTCATCGCAACCCCCGGCTACGCGCCCTTCCTCGCACGCCTAGCCCCCCTCCTCGGCGCGGCGCCGCACCTCTTCCACGTCCAGCTGCCCGCGCCGACGGGGCCATCGCCCTTCGACGCGCCCGTCACCGAGTGCGTAACGCTGTACCACCCGCTGACCGTCTCCGAGGCCGCCTACAACGCGTCGTTTGCGTCGTTTGCGGACGCCGCGGCGCGCGTGCCCGACGCCGGCACGCTGGGGCTGTCTGGCGGGTGGGCCGTTGAGACGCAGCGCGTCGAGGCCGAGGGCGAGGGGGAAGCCGAGGAGAAGAAGGCGTTTGGCGTCTTTATTGGGTGGCCGAGTGTCGAGCGGCATATGGAGTTCCGCAAGCGCGAGGAGTTTGGCGGCGTGGTGGGGTATTTGAGGGAGGGGGTTGAAAAGGTGAAGATGCATCATGTTGCGTTTCGCCGGTTTGAGGGCTGAGGTGTGGAAAGGCGGGGGCTGCGGGCTTGCACATAGTCTGCGCGTCAACTCATAGTTAGGGGCTCGTAGTTGGCGCGTTTACTGGTAGTCGGCGAATTTGCACGTATTCAGCGCGTACCCGTACTCTGCGCGTTTATTCGTAGTCCGGAACTCGCAGTGCTGAACTCGTAGTCGAAGCCTGTACAACGATGCCCCTACCTACACAACTTTCAACCTACACAACCCTCAACCTACACAACCCTCAACCTACACAACCCTCAACCTACACAACCCTCAACCTACACAACCCCCTACCTACACAACCCCCTACCTATACAACCTACACAACCTACACAACCTACACCTACCTACAACCCCTTACGATCCGCCAATTCTACGCACTACAATCCCACTATAAAACCACAATCCCGCTACTAAAACCTAACCCTACACCCCTAAACCACCTACAATCCTAGCCTAAGAAAGCATATCTATTCTCTAACCCTACAAACCTAAATCCCTTACGCGCTGTAATCCTACGCACTATAATCCTACAACTAACTCTAACCCTATTACTAACCCACGCCCCCAGATCAAAAAAACCAAATCCCTCACAGCCCTATCCCATTCCCACTCCCATTCCAGCCACCTTCCGCCCCTTCCGCCGCCGCCGCCCCTATCCCCCCTCCCTCTCTGCTGTCAAACCAGCTCCCCGATCTCAGCTCCCACGCAGCTGGACGGCAGGGGATGTTGAACGCACGCTTGATAAGAGGGAAGTGGTGGGAGGTGGAGAGTCGACGGGTGGGTATAGTGTTTAGACGGGTTAGGACAGTGTTTGTATTGGATTGGATTGGATTGGATTGTTAATGTACGAGGGTAGAAGGCAGATGATATAGGGTAGAGTACACGAGGGTAGAGGTAAAAGTTAGATTTTAGAGGTAGTTGTTGGTTGTTAGTTATTACATCCCCCCTGCTCGGGTAGAGGTGAGTATGAGGTTGCTGTGTCGAGTGGGTATATGTCTAGAGCTACCCCTCCTTCTGGCAGCTGTGGTAAGCAGCAGGAAAGTGGGGTAGGTGAGCTGATCCAAAC